>JAEEGG010001721.1_pt1 | contig 58031 bp, 50 predicted proteins | sample 9134161 | NCBI WGS metagenome assembly JAEEGG01 (sample SAMN16246543, study PRJNA631951) | gut metagenome | biome: gut microbiome; feature: rumen; material: CR-attached | host: Bos | place: Iran: Karaj | collected 2018-10
GCTTTCTCATATCCCGCACATATTGTATAATAAGGCAGTAACTATATTAACATAGTTTATGAGGGAGCGTAACATGAAACTGTCCGATCTTCTCAAGTTCGACAATATCGTCATCCAGTGCCACGACAACCCCGACGCAGATGCCATTGGTTCCGGCTTTGCCCTCTATTCTTTCTTTAAGGAAAAAGGAAAAAAAGTCCGCTTCATCTACTCGGGTAAGAAAAAGATATCGAAGTCCAACCTCGAGTATCTAATCAGCGCTCTTGAGATCCCCATCGAATTCGAAACATCCAACATAGGTAATCCCGACCTGCTCTTAACCTGCGATTGTCAGTACGGCGAGAGCAATGTTACCATGTTCGATGCCAAGGAGATCGCCATCATCGACCATCACCAGGTCGCTCCCGGCAAGAGGCTTCCCAAGCTCCATGAGATCAGATCCGGAATCGGCTCCTGCTGTACCGTCATCTGGGACATGATGAAAAAGGAAAAATACCAGCCCGGACCGGAAGTATCATCCGCAATGTATTACGGGCTTTTCACCGATACCAACTCCCTGTCCGAACTGTTCCATCCCCTGGACAAGGATATGCTTGAAGAATTATTCGTCGATCAGGTCCTCCTCAGAAGACTGAACGGAATGAACATCTCCCTCGAAGAGGCCAAGATCGCAGGCGTTGCACTTCTCGGTGTCGAATATCATCAGGATCACAATTATGCGATCCTTGAAGCTCAGCCCTGTGACCCCAACATCCTCGGACTCATAAGTGACTTCTTCCTGGCCGTCGATACGGTCAATGTATGTCTCGTCTTCTCGGTACTCGATTACGGCGTAAAGTTCTCCATCAGAAGCGACTATGCCGAGGTCCGTGCCGATGAGCTTGCTGCTTACATCTCAGAAAAGATCGGAAGCGGCGGCGGACACGTCAACAAGGCCGGCGGATTCATCCAGAACGAGCTCCTTGAACAGGAATACAAAAGGTATGCCGAATCTTCCGACAAGGAAAAAGCCGCAGCGGTCACTTCCATTCTCCGCGAAAGACTGCATGATTACTTCACAAGCGTGGATGTCATCTATGCAGGAAAGACCAAGGTGCCCACAAAGGGAATGAAGGAATACGTCAAGATGCCCATCAAACAGGGCTATGTGATCCCGAAGGAATTCCTTCCCATCGGTACCAAGGTCCTCGTCAGAACACTGGAGGGCGATATCTATCTGACAGTCGAAGAAGACACCGTCATCATGATCGGAATAAGAGGCGAGGTCTATCCTTCCACCCAGACCGTATTCAAAAAGAATTACAAAAAGCTCAAAGGCAAATATGACCTGAAGCTTGAATACTCACCCACCGTAAGGATCCTTTCTACCAGTGAGATCATCAATCTCATCCCCGTAGCAAAAATGTGTGTATCCACAGGCGGAAACCACATCCTTGCAAGACCGCTGAAGAGAAGGGCCAAGGTCTTCACCAAGTGGCTCAAGAACGATTACCTTAACGGAGAGATCGGCGATTATCTTGCAATGAAAGCTTCCGATCAGGACGATGTATATATCATCGGCAAAGATCTCTTCAAGGAATCATACGAACTCGTAAAGTGATCTTCGCATTATCAATTCATATAAAAAGCCGGAAGGTTTTCCTTCCGGCTTTACTTATTATACTTTCTATGAGATTCCGTACATATTCTTCATCTCTTCACTGAGAGTTTCGCTTCCGACGTATTCAACTCCCCTTTCGATCATTTCCTCTACGGAAAGTCTGTCATAATACAGGACTGCCGAGGTTCCGGGAAGATCCATGTATGACTTTACGTAAAATCTTCCGTTTTCACGGTCGAAACACTTAAGTCCGTACAGGGTGGTCCGCATCTCAAATTCTTCCATATCTACCAGATTGCTGCATTCTCCGCAAGTAACAATCAGATCATCTTCCGTAAGTGAAAGAGAAGAATTATCGTAGGTGACGGAGGGATTACCTTCCAATTGAATGCTGCCGTTCATGTTACCATCGAGATCATACAGCATCAGGATACCGGTCTGTGAGCAGACGATCAGTCCCTTATCGCAAAAGAGTATATTCTCTATCTCCGAATCCCCCTTGGGGATCGTAAGGAATATTCCGTCCGTGATATCATACATATTTACATAGTTTCCGCATCCTATCGCATATTTTTCCGAAGCCTCATCCCAAACGGCAAAAGAGCCGTCGGCACATGCGGTTTCCGTGTACGAGCCGCTTTCAAGATCGATGAAATAAGCAGTCTCATTATCTGCCATAAAATCGCCGCAAATATATATTGCTTTCTTTCCGTCCGGAGACACGGCCAGTCTTCCCAGACCGTATTTTATGGCTTCATCATCTGCGACCTCCACTCTCTCGGAAGTGTGCGCAATACAGTCATATATATATATGCCGGAAGGAAGATCACCGTATCCGATCGCAGAAATGAACATCTTATCGTCCACGCAGCATTCCGTGATAGTGCCTGAGCAGGGGATTCCCTCAACCCGGCTGATCGTTCCGTCGGACGTATCGACCATAAACAATTTATCGCCCAAGAAATCGTCCTCCGAAAGTGAATTTCTGTTTACAAAATATGCTTTGCCATCCGAAGCTGCATATATCAGCCTTACCGACACGTAAGAATCTCCGTCAACAACAGTCTTCCATTCGATCTTTCCCGCGGAGGCATCGTAGCAATACAGATTCATGCTGCTGCCTAAAAACAGGATCTTATCACCGCACTGAAGCGCCTGTCTTATCTGGTCGCCTTCCTCAATCCCCTCTATGGTGTGAAAACCTGTGTCATAGAACTCTGAATCATACTCTATTATCCCTGTATCATCCGAATAATTTACCAGGAAATGAACATCATCTTCTTCTTCGGAATAACATGCCGCCACATCACCGAGCCCATCCTGAAAATAATCGTAGGAGACAATGCCGAGCCCATCTGAGGAAAACGGAGCATAGACGTATTTTCCGCTTCTTAATACAAGCACGATCCCTTTGCCGTTATCGGTCAGGTATGAGTAAACATTCTCGCCCAGCATCTCTGTGTCAAACAACACTTTTCCAGTTGCAAGATCAAACATGTACAGCTTGTTGGAGAAAACGGCACAGACAGCCGGGATCATTTCTCCGGATTTGTCGAAATCACAAAAATGGATCTGCGTGTTTGCGTATGATAAAGTATAAGGAACATCAGCTTCCCACTCTTCTTTGCCGGTAGTTACATCGAATTTCGCCGTTGTGCGGATACTGCTGGTGAGAAATGCAGCCGAGCCTATCTGAAAAGATCCTAAGTCCGAGCTTTCCTTTTCGTAGGAGATGATAAGATCATTATCCTCAGTAAATCTCATGGAAAAAAACTGACCGAACGTTTCGGAAAGCGGTGTAAATTCGGATGCATTACGATCATATACCGATATTACAGGCGCTTCCTGGTATTTGGAGGATACTACAGCTATAAGGTGTCCGTCCTTGGATGCCTTCAATGCGGTTATGTAAGGCACGTAGATTGAAAAGCTGTTTTCTTCCTCTTCGCTTCGGATGTTCAAATCTAATTCGACCGATCCTGTAAGTACATCAAGGACCATTGCATGAGTCTGTCCGGCAAAAAGAATTTCCTTACCTTCGGTGATCATCTGCAATGATTTCTTCTTGGAATAGCATACATGATCTTCATCTAGTTCCAGACTCCAGAGCACATTTTCATATGAAGCGTCATAGGCGATCAGTTTTTTTTCATAGTTTATCACCAGAATACCCTCTCTGTTTATGGCAATATCCTGGGTTTCCCTGCCTTCGCGGGGGATCACCTTATAAACACTGTGGTCAGAGAGGCTCCATATCGTGACATCACCGCAGGCATCAAGCGCGATCAGTTTGGTCTGATCCTGAGTGACAAAATATTTCTCAATCGGATATGCTGTGGAGTACCTCCATACAGGCTCCATGGCAAAGGCTCCCGGAGTAAGATAACAGCTCAGAGCATTGGTCAGCGCATACTCCGCCCTGGTTGTTACAGGTCTGTCATTACCTTCGGAAGGAAGTGCTGCAAGCGCAAGAAGAACTGCATTTACTCTGTCATCTTTAGCAAGAAACTGGCCCGATACTGTCGCAAGGTACTCGGACTGATTCCTGAGAGATTCCTCATAATTCGCCTGGGCAGTCTCGTAATTGGCCTGGGCGAGCATATAGTTATCCTGGGCCAGCTGGTAGTTCTGCTGGGCCAGATCATAGTTCATTCTGATCTGCATAAGACTCCACACAAGGTATGCCATTACGCAGAGACCGGCACATGTGGAGATTGTTCCGATTATCGCATTTCTTCTTCTTTCATACTGTCTTCTTCTCTGTACAAGCTCATCATACGAGCATCCCAGAAGCGAAGCCGCAAGTCTGGGCAGTTCCACCTTGCGTGCCTTCTTGATGCCGATCCTGTAATCACAGCTGAGGGGCTCAATGAGTGCCTCTCTTGTCTCGGTGGTTCCGTCGGCCTTCTTTATGGTGATCGTATCATGCTGCAGGATGTCAGGGATGACATCCTCGGGCTCACCGTCTACAAGAACGGTGAAGATCTCTTTTTTCGTATGGTACTTAAGGAAGGTCTCGATCTCCTTCCTTACCCAGATGGATTCACTCGTCCTGGTCGAGCAGATGACGATCAGGTTATCCGAATTCTTGATAGCTTCATCTATATCATCGTTAAGATCCGCAGTGATGGGAAGTTCTTCCTTATCGCGGAATACTCTCTCGAATCTCTTGATCCCCGTCTTCTGCTGGATGGCAGGCGGGATCTTGAACCTTTCAAGCGATCTCTGCACTTCCGAAGCAATCTTTATGTCTTCGGGAGCATGTCTGTATGAAATAAATGCATTGTACTTATTTGCCATGTAATGATCCTCCGGGCGTAAATCCGCACATACATAATTATTATACCACGTGACCGGCATGATTTTTATAACTCTGAGTGATTATTTATCCGCAAAATATAACCTATGCCGTATGGAATCTGTATTTTTCCTTCTTTACCATCTATATAGACGGTCAAATCTGCCGTTTCGTCACATTGAAATGTATATACAGGGGGATACCATATGGATTTTATTGTGAACGGAATACTATGTGAAACCCGTCCGGGAAGGACAAAAGAAGAAAAGCTCCGGGAGATCATGACTTTTCTCGACCTTAAATACTCCGCGCAGGGAAGCTCGGAAGCGTGGCCCGGACCGAAGGACGCGAGGATCATTCTCGGAAACAGCGTAAGGTCGGTTCGGGAAAGGATAAAGCATACGCAGGATGAACTCGCAATGATCCTCGGAATCAGGCAGGCCGAGGTTTCATATATAGAGAATGGATGCAGAATGATAACCACCCAGGAGATCCTCAAGCTCTTCGATTATGTACCCGACATTAACAAAGAGATCTTCTTCGGAGGAAAGAGCAGATTTACGAGACCGACGGATCAAAAATACATCTACGCCTGCTCACTTCTGAACTCATACGGATTCGACTGTCTGAGCGACCAGCTGGATCTCCTTATAGGCCAGCTCAGATACCACATATAAAAGAAAGGAAAGAATATGCGCTTTGAAAACAGGGAAGACCCCATGCTGTGGATAAACAGGGCAAAGAACGGATATTACGATATACGGGGAAGCCTGTGCGTAACCGGCTCCGAAACAAAAGGAAGATCTGTCCCGGGCATCACGGAAGTATCAATGGTAAGAAAAGGAATAACGGTAAGACTTAACAGATATGCATACCAGGACGGAGAGCATCTGCTGATCCCGGTAAGTCGTGATGAAGCCGCAAGCTGGAATGTTCCGCTGAATGCAGTCTTCAAGGATGCCATAGCCAACACTTCCCTCCTGTTCCCGCCCAGGATATACGATCTGAAAACAGGATGCTATATTGACTATCCGCCCGAAGCACTTGTCCCGCCGGATCTGTACGACTACGAAAGAAGCGTGCCGGAATCCATGGCCGCGGAAGATGTGCCGGAAGATGACTCCGGTCTCAGGCTCATTGTCAGTACCTCTCCCATTGTCGGTAATACTCCCATCCTTTATCCGGACCTGCTTTTCATACTCGGAAGGACAATAAAAAAGGATCCGACGATCCTTATCTGCGAACCCGGAAAGATGTTCGTGTTCGACGGCGCGGACAGACACTCGATTGAAAAGTACATAGACAGATACAAAAAGAGATTCGGTATAACCTCGCCGGATCCCCGCATCTACAAATACCTCCGAAAGAATAAGCAGCTTTTGGACAACACTTCCGTTAAGGAAGAACCTGATACGGAGTTTCCCAAAGAATCAAATATCCCCCGTGGCAGCATAGCAAGTGCCTGGGGGGATATTGAAAGCAGAAACAGATTACTTGATTGGAAAAGAAGATACGGCAAAGGCGATGATACGATCAGCTGAAAGCTTCAAGCTGAGATTCGCAGAGCCTTCTGTAATTGCCGTTTTCTATCTTCATGAGTTCCTCGTGGGTTCCCTTTTCCTCTATCATTCCGTGGTCGACATACATGATGCAGTCGGCATTCCTGATGGTGGAAAGTCTGTGTGCGATGATGAACGAAGTCCTTCCCTTGAGCATCCTTGCAAGACCTTCCTGAAGGAGGATCTCAGTCTCCGTATCTATCGCTGCGGTAGCTTCGTCAAGGATAAGTATCCTGGGATCCGCAAGAACCGCTCTTGCAAAGGAGATAAGCTGCCTCTGGCCGGCTGACAGTCTCGAGCCTCTCTCATTGACCTCGGTATCATAGCCCTTCTCAAGTGACATGATGAAGTCGTGAGCACGTACGGTCTTGGCTGCCTTTATTACATCCTCATCCGATGCATCCTTGTTGCCGTAGCGGATATTATCCATTATCGTTCCCGAGAAGATAAAGGAATCCTGCATCATTACACCCATCTGTGTTCTGAGGGACTTTATCGTCACATCCTCTATGTTTACTCCGTCGATGAGTATCTCTCCCGATGTGACGTTATAGAACCTGCTGATCAGGTTTACGATGGTGGTCTTGCCGGCTCCGGTGGGTCCGACTATCGCATAGCTTTCTCCGGGCTTTACCTTGAAGGAGACGCCGTGAAGAACCTCAACACCATCCTCGTAAGCAAACTTGACATCCTTGTATTCGACCTCGCCCTTGATCTCGGGCATCTGTCCGGCGCCCTCTTTGTCCTTTACAAGAACAGGTGCATCTATTGTTTCGAATATTCTCTCGAGATATGACACCGCTGTCAGGAGCGAATTGTAGAAGTTCGCAAGTGTCATGATTGGCTGCCAGAACCTTGAAGCATATCCGGCAAAAGCAATGAGAAGTCCTGCGGTTATAGTTACGTTTCCTTTTGCAAGCCAGCCTATTCCGAGGACATATATAATGCTGGCAGAGATAACGTTTATGTTGTTGATGACGGGCCAGAGTATGAAATTGTACTTGACTGCGGTAAGCCAGGATTTCTGTGCTTCCTTATTGAGGGTGTTGAAATAGTCGGTATTGTAATCCTCTCTTACGAATGACTGGGTTACGCGGATCCCGTTTACGGATTCCGCAATATAAGCGTTCAGGTTGGACTGCTTGTTGGACTGGATCTGCCATGCCTTGTGCTGTCTGCTCTTGATGAACACTATGATGAATACCAGTACCGGCATTCCGCACAAAACGATCAGAGTGAACCTTACATCGAGATACAGCATGTAGACCACGATGAATATCATGGAGAAGATATCAGTGATCGTATTGACGATACCGTTCGACAGAAGATCCGACAGGTTGTTTACATAATTGACCACCCTGACCTGAATCTTGCCGTGGGGCTTGTCGTCGAAATAGGAAAAGGGCAGCTCCTGCAGGTGGATGAACAGTTCTCTTCTGAGATTGTAGATGACTCCCTGTCCTACCTGGGAAGTGAGTTTGATCTTGGCCCTTGTGATAAGTGCGCACACAACGGTGATCAGGAAAGTGACTGCCGAATAGAAGACTATCTTCTTAATGGCATCACTTTCGCTCAGTCCGGTTCCGAAATTCGATTCGGTAACAACATCCATGACATTCTTCATGAAAATGGGAATGAGCATCGAAAGTCCGCTCGATACGATCATGATCCCGACCGCGAGCGAAAGCTTTCCCTTGAAGGCACCGACATACTTTCCCAGCCTCTTAAGCTGTTCCAGGTCAAATGACTCCTCTAAATATTCATCTTCGTTAATCTTATTTCTTGCCATTATTATTCTCCGTCATACCAACGGTTCCATATACATTCAAATGCCTTATGCGGTCTGCGCCTTCAGATTGCCCAGCTGGTGCTCGTAAACGGTCCTGTAGTAGCCTTCCTCTTCCACCAGTTCCTTATGGGTTCCCTGCTGGGTGATCCTGCCGTTTTCGACGACAAGTATCATATCCGCATCCTTGAGCGAGGATATACGCTGCGCGATTATGAACACGGTCTCATTCTCAAGCAGCTTAAGATCCTTCTGGATCTGTGATTCGGTTTCCATATCTACCGCCGATGTGGTGTCGTCAAGGATCACGATCGCAGGCTTTTTGAGGATCGCCCTTGCCAGTGCTATCCTCTGCTTCTGACCGCCGGAAAGTCCGATACCTCTTTCTCCGACAACCGTGTCATATCCGTCGGGCATCTCATTTATGAATCCGTCGGCATCGGCCATCTTCGCTGCCCACTTAACCTGATCAAGCGTACAGTCCGGATCTCCGTATGCGATATTTCCCTCTATCGTATCCGAGAAAAGAAATACATCCTGCATCGCAAGACCTATTCCGTCGCGGAGCGTGTGAAGTTCCATATCCCTTACGTCTATTCCGTCGACAAGAACTGCTCCGTCCGTGACATCATAGAATCTGCATATAAGATTCATTATCGTGGTCTTGCCCGATCCGGTAGCTCCGAGTATTCCTATCGTCTCGCCCCGCTTGACCTTGAACGAAACGTGGTCCAGTATCGGCTCACCTTCGACATTGTAGGAAACATCCTTAAACTCGACCTCGCCCTTTATCTTCTTTTCATTCCTGGGCTTTAAAGGATTGGTGATCTTCGGCTTTTCGGATACAGTCGTATAGATCTTGACCACTGATGTCGTGAATCTCTGATAGTCATTGATAAGCCATCCGAACATCCTCAGCGGCATGTTGAGCATCCACAGGTATGAATTGACTATGACCATGTCTCCGAGAGTCATCGCGCCCTTTACACACATTATTCCGCCGACCAGCATCAAAATGACCGTAAGGAATGATGCGCACACTTCGAAAACGGGAACGTACTTGGTCCAGACCTTCGCCGCATCAAGCTCCGCATCACGGTAAGCCGCATTCTCGACATCGAATTTCTCAATCTCGTAATCTTCCTTGGCAAATGCCCTTACAACGCGGTTTCCGCTGATATTCTCCTGGGCAAATGCATTGAGCGATGAGAACCTGTCCCTGATCTTCATGAACTTAGGCTTGATGGACTTGGACTGAAGATAGGTGACGAACGCACTGATGGGAAGAACCGTCATCATCGCGATTCCGATCCTCCAATCGACCGAGAAGATCATCACAAGAGCTATCACGAAAAGAAGGACGTTTTCATAAATGGAATAGATGACGTAAGCGACGAAATGCCTTATCGCCATCATGTCACCTGTCTGGCGGCTCATCAGATCGCCCGTCCTGTTCCTGTTGTAAAAGGAAAAATCCTTCTGAAGGAGACTTCTGTAAACACCGTCCCTCATGTCATAGAGCATGTCCTGGGAGCAGGTCTCAAAAAGCCACTGTGAAATAAGCCTGATGACAGCTCTGACAAACTGACAGCCTATCATCAGTGTAATGGCAAGAGGAAGGATTCCCATCCTCTCGGCAATTCCCTCACCGTCTCCGATGACATCATCGACTATGAAGCCCATGATCTTGGGATTTATTATATTGAGGACCGCACAAACAGTCACAAGAACCAGTCCCACCGCTTCCTTCCATTTATATTTGGTAAGGTAACGGTAGAACCATTTCATGGCTCTCTTCCATTCGGGATCGTTAAGTCTGTTTTTCATCGAAAACCCCTTAAAACAAATCTCCGGGCCCTGCTCCCGGATATATCATCTGTTTTCATATACATTTGATATTAAGGCAATCTATCATAAATACAATGATTTAATGTGCTTTATACTTGACTTTTTCTGCTTTGGAGTGCCAGAATCAGTGTATGATAAAGATTCCCTATGCAGGCTACAATTACTATCACGAAAACGGCTGGGAGATAAACCGTCCGAACGGGACCAGCTTCTACAGCATCGTCATGATAAGGAACCCGTTCTATTACGAAGCGGACGGCGAGACGCTCTATGTCGACCGGCCTGCTTTTCTGTTCTTCCGGCCCTCAGATCCCGAGCACTTTTATTTAAGGAACGTTCCTTATACCGATGACTGGGTCCATCTCCAGGGTGATGACGGAGAAATTGACGGGCTATTTGAGAAAATGGGCCTTACCTTCGCACGCGCCCTTACCGTCTACGATCATTCCGAAGCTTCCGCGATAATGCAGAACATCGCAGCGGAGGTTCGAAGAACAGGCGGCAACCACGATATGATCATGGACAGTCTCGCAAGGCTTCTCATATACAAGATCAGTGACCTCAGCAAGGTGAAAGAAGAACCGGACTTTAAGTCGGGAACCCTCGAATCCTACAGAAGCAGGTTCAATGTCCTCAGGGGACGCATCTACCAGGGCGGCGAAGCCGCAAGGATAGGGGAAGTATCCGAACTCGCATCGGAAATGAACATGAGCGTTTCATATTTCCAGCATATCTACAAGGCACTCTACGGAGTACCCGTGACAAGGGATCTGATCATAGCAAGGATCGAATACGCCATCTACCTTCTGAGGAGCAGAAACCTGTCGATCGCGGAGGCCGCATCCGTTTGCGGTTACGAAACGATCGAGCATTTCAACAGACAGTTCAAAAAAGAAAAAGGGTGCTCCCCCACGGATTACATGAAGGAGCACCGTAACTCTTAACCTTTCAGGGATACCGGTAAGGCAGCCGGAATGCCGCATCCTCATCCGGACGGGCATCAGATGATATTCTTGATGCCGTCGCAGATCCTGCGCGCAGCCGTGGGATTGTTCATTGTATAGATATGAACTCCGTCCGAGCCTGTCGCGATAAGGTCTATTATCTGGCTTATCGCATAATACAGTCCGGCATCAAAAAGTGCTTCTTTCTTTTCACCGTATTTATCAAGTATTCTCTTAAATCTCTCCGGAAGCCTTGCCCCGCAGGTGGTGACCATCCTGTTTATGGTCTTGGCGGAAAGACAGGGCATGATCCCGGGAGTTATGGGAACGTCTATTCCTGCAATCCTCGCATCCTCCACGAATCTGAAGAAATCCTCATTATCGAAGAAAAGCTGGCTGAGGAGCACCTCGGCTCCCGCTTCGACCTTCTTTCTGAGGGCTGCCATCTCTGCGATGCGGTCCGGTGAATCGGGGTGGTTTTCGGGATAGCATGCACCGGCTATGCAGAAGTCTGTTTTGGGTCTTATATAGGTGATAAGGTCGGATGCATGGGCAAACACTCCCTTTGCCGGAGCGTTGGGGTTGGCATCACCTCTGAGGGCCAGGATATTTTCGATCCCGTTATCCTGCAGTTCCCTGCAGAATTCGTCGATCTCCTTTTCGTCATAGCAAAGGCAGGTCAGATGGGCGACAGCTTCGGTGTGATACTTCTCACGGATCTTCCTGCAGATGGCTATGGTCTTGTTATTGTTGGAGCTTCCGCCGGCACCGAAAGTTACGCTGATATAGTCCGGCTTAAGGTCACAGAGTATCTCAAGGGTCTCGTCGATGTTCTCGAGCTCCTCCGCCGCCTTGGGCGGAAATATCTCAAATGACAGGACTCTGTCTTTATTATTGTAGATTTCCGTAAGTTTCATAGTTTTTTTCTCCTAAACAAGCATTACTATATCACGTTCCTTGGGCAAAATACCAATATTGACTTAAAACCCCTCACAAATTATTATTGATACATACGAGTCTTTTCGTAAAACATTCACTTTTAAGGAGGTTTTTCGTTATGGCATTGGTAACAACCAAAGAGATGTTTAAGAAAGCTTACGACGGCGGATATGCTGTAGGTGCTTTCAACGTCAACAACATGGAGATCGTTCAGGGTATCACCGAAGCGGCAGGAGAGCTTGAGAGCCCTGTTATCCTTCAGGTTTCCAAGGGTGCGCGTGCTTACGCAAATCACACCTATCTTGTAAAGATGGTAGAGGCAGCTGTTCAGGAGAATCCCCAGATTCCCATCGCTCTTCACCTTGATCACGGTGATACTTTCGAGCTCTGCAAGTCATGTATCGACGGCGGATTCACTTCCGTTATGATCGACGCTTCTTCCAAGTCCTTCGAGGACAACATCGCTCTTACCAAGCAGGTAGTTGAGTATGCTCACGATCACGGCGTAGTTGTCGAGGCTGAGCTCGGAACTCTCGCAGGTATCGAGGATGAGGTTCAGGTTGAGGCAGGCAAGGAAGCTTACACCAGACCCGAGGAAGTTGAAGAGTTCGTAGACAGGACCGGATGCGACTCCCTCGCTATCGCTATCGGAACCAGCCACGGAGCATACAAGTTCACTGCTGCACAGTGCACCAGAAATGCCGACGGCATCCTTGTTCCCCCTCCGCTCCGCTTCGACGTTCTCGAGGAGTGCATCAAGAGGCTTCCCGGATTTCCCATCGTTCTTCACGGATCATCATCCGTTCCTCAGGAATTCGTTAAGATGGTTAATGAGTACGGCGGAAATATGCCTGATGCTATCGGTATCCCCGAGGATCAGCTCCGTCAGGCAGCTAAGCTTGCAGTATGTAAGATCAATATCGACTCCGATATCCGTCTTGCAATGACCGCCAACATCCGTAAGTACTTCGTTGAGCATCCCGATCACTTCGATCCCAGACAGTATCTCAAGCCCGCTCGTCAGGCCGTTAAGGATATGGTCGCTCACAAGATCGTCAACGTTCTCGGATCCGATCACAAGATCTGATAAGGATAATACGAAGCCCCGGCTCATCGCCGGGGCTTTTTTCAATGCTTGATCTTTTCGGTACATCCGAAGAGTTTCAGTCCATCTTCCAGTTTTTGAATTCCTTCTTTTCGCCTCTCCAGTATGCGGTGAAATCATCCCTCGTTCCGTGGAAGAACAATCCTTCCGTAAATCCGCACCAGTTCTCGCCTTCGAGTCCCGTCTTAAGACCGAACAATGCGCTTGCAAGTATGACCACATGTCCGTCGTGAGAGCAGATGATATCGAGCTTTCCGTCGGATGACGGGATATCGAATATTGCATTCAGTATCGGAAGAGCTGCCTGATCCAGTGTGTAACCCGCGGTATATTCGGGAATACCGTTCTGGAGTCCGTAGTAGAATTTGTACCAGCCTATTCCCTGCTCCTGTGCGGGGCCGAGTCCTTCGATATGTGCAAAGGCCTGAACCCTTTCAATCCCGGGCTCTTCTATTCCCATTCCCCTTGCGACCTCGGCAGCTGTCTGGACACACCTTTTAACGGGACTTGCATAAAACCTTCCGACCGGAACATCGAGATTCCTTCCGATCCGGTTTGCGATCTCGATGCCCTCCGGCGTAAGGAGCAGATCCGAATAATCACCGTCTACGGGATTGTCAAACCTGATGGAATGCCTCATATAAACCTTTACATTGGTATCCTTGGGAAGTTTGAGAGCATCCTCCTTCATAAGAGGACAGATCGAATCAAAGATCATTTTACTTTTCTCCGGCTTTTTATTTTGCTTTGTTTCTTATCTGATGATAATACATCGGCGGAAAAATCAGAACCGTTTTTTTCTTTTCCTGCCCTGATGAGCGGAAGATGAAGTGTCACGCAGGTTCCTTTGTTCACATCGGATTCGATATCCATACCGTAGTTTTCGCCGAAAAGCACCTCGATCCTTTTTCTTACATTAGCCAGCGCTATGTGATCAAGACTTCCGCGCTCCGTACCTTCCCCGCTTTCCGTTTCGTTTCTTAACTTTTCCAGTTCACCGGCATCCATTCCCTTTCCGTTATCGGTGATCGTTATGAACAGGTCTTCATTCTCCGGGCGGGCATCTATCTCCAGATTTCCGCCCTCTGCGGAAAGTCCGTGCATGATCGCGTTTTCGACAATGGGCTGGATCAGCATCCTCGGTATGAGTATATCGCTGAAGGAATCATCTTCCCCGAAGCATACATTTATCATATCGGGGTATCTTGCCTGCATTATCTCCGTATACTGCTTCAGAACATACAATTCCTCAAGAAGGGAAATGTACTCATCCGAGGCATTGGCATATCTTAATAGGACGGAGAGTTCTGTGCAGATCCTCGCGGCCGTTTCCCTGTCACCCTTTCCTATAAGCGCCCTTACGATGTTCAGCGTGTTGACCGTAAAATGTGCGCTTATCTGTTTTTTCAAAAGAGTGAGGTTGGTTCTTTCAAGTTCAAGATCGATGCTTGTCCTTATGAACCTTCTCATGACCATTTCAAAAATAAATGCGGCGATAACGAGTATCAGGATCGTTACCGGAAGTGCGATGGTGAAAAAGCGGGAGACATCCTTCGAAACTGAATCTACGCAGTACACAACAACCCTGTATCCGGTAAAGCCGATAAACCTCTCGCTTACATAGATTGCTTCGGAAAGTCTGCTTTCCACATCCTCCTTGCCGATCCCGCCTCCCGCGCAGATGAGCCTGTCTTCGTAGTAGAGCGCCGCACCTATATAGTCCGGATCGTTATATGTCGAGAGAAGCTTTTCCACCTTTCTCTGGTCGATCAAAAGAAGAACATAGCCGGTGATCTTGTTTTCATTTTCTATGACACGGTATATACCGACATAATTATCCGAGCCCGAGGATACCGAAACCATCCGGTCGCTCTTTCCTTCACTGATGATATGGAAGGAGCTGACAGCTATCGTGTTCGGCGCAGTCCCTTTAAGCCTGTAAAAATCCCCGTCCGTATTATATACGATAACGTTGTCGGCATTTACAACGCTTTTGAGAACGGGAGCAAGAACATCCTGTGTGGCACGTCCCATGGCATAGAAATCTTCTCCGAAGTCCAGTGCCGACAGTTTTTTCACGCTCTCATCAATGGCAAGGATCGACGAGCATTCTTCCATCATGACAAGTTCGTTTCCGACATCGTTCATAATGGTTCCGACTGCGCTCATCGCATGACGTTCCATATTCTGCCTGATGATCCTGACCGTGAGCTGATAAAACACTACCCAGAGCAGTACTATCCCCGCTCCGAACAGCATCACTCCGATCGTTCTCTTTTTTCCGGAATATTTATACACGCTTCAGATTCCAGTACACCATTCCAAAAGTTTTCAATGCAGGATTTCCTCCGCCCCCGAAACATATTCTGTCCAGATGCTGTCGCTCAGAATATCCTCTTCACCCGATACGAATGCGATCATATGACGGTCAAGATACTCCGAAAGCTCCGCATTTCTTGCGGGAAGCTCCCCGTCCGGCTCCGCAAAGCAGCCAATATATGCCATCTGCGCTCTCGCATCAACATACTCTGCATCGGAATCAGGTCCGTTCCACGTAACACCGTAAATGTATTTTTCGGGTACCGCCATAGGACCGACACCGTTCAGATTCTTATTCTGTACGGCATCGCGGATGTAATTCTTTACAGTGACAGTGGAAGGAGTCATGTAAATGCTTATGTCCTTTCCGTCCGAATAATCCCAGTCGACTCCGGGTTCTCCGAATCTTGCGATGAGCGATGCTTCTTCGCTCATCATTGTATCCAGCAGAAGCTGTGCGGCTTCCTTCCTTTCGCTCCGTGACAGGATTATCGCTCCGATCTTTGTTTTGTTTTCGGGGATCATGGCATAGGATATTCCGTTCGGACCGGCAAGCGGAGGAACATACACATACCTGTCCATCACTTCGGGATTTCCGCGGTATATGACATCACAGATCGAAGAAGAAGTGAATGCTCCGACTATCGGTAACGGACTGTTTACCATTTCACTCAGCTGTGCATGGGAACAGTCGAAAATTCCTTTATCCATAAGTCCCTTTTCATACAGTCCGTTACAGTACTCAAGCCCGTCACGGTACGCGGGATCCGCCCATATGCCCTTTCCGTCCGCGGTCATTCTTGAATGATACGGATCGTTGACGGCAAAGGAACCCATGAGGAATTCCATGGGATTTAAGTCATATTCATCGGCAGAACCCGCAAGCGGTATCTCGTCACGGATACCGTTTCCGTTGGGATCTCCGGTTTTAAACGCTTCAAGCACAGCCTCGAATTCCCCGGTGGTTTCGGGGATCTCCATCCCCAGGTTCACCAGCCATTCTTTGTTTATCCACAGTACCGTTCCCGCACCGGCAGGAGCATCCCAGCCTTCCGACACATATTTAAACTCCCCGTCCGGAAGATAAATATCTCCGCTTGATACATATCCTTCCAGGACTCCGTCACCCGGAACAAAGCTCCCGCCGAACAGCACGACATCGATCTCCGCCCTTGAATCAAAAAGCACTTTAAGATATTCGTCGCAGCTTTCTATCTTGACGAATGAAACGACTATATCGATCCCCGTCTTTTCCTCAAGATAGTTTATGTAATAATTTGTATCGATATCGGGAATGTTGTCGGAATAAGGAATCGCGACATTCAAGATCTCGGGCTGCGGTCCGAAACCGCAGCCCGGTATATACAGAAGAGATATTGCAAGAAAAATTGTCAGAAGCTTACAGATCTTCCTGTTCACCGGGACTCCTCATCTCTTTCGGAGAAACTCCGTAATAATTCTTGAACACTTTGAAAAAATGATAATAGTCGGTGTAGCCGCACCTGACACCGATCTGCTTTATCAGAAGAGTCTTATCTTCAATCAGTTCTCCCGCATACTTCATTCTTTTTTCCGTAAGATACATGCTGAGGGACTGGTTGTAATATTTCTGGAAAAGTGCACAGATATAATTTCTGCTGAATCCGAATTTCTCGGCAAGCATAGACAGGGTTATCTTCTCCCTGAAATTCTCATCGACATACTGAACAAGGCTGTTAAAGCCGGGATTGTCCGTTACGCTTCCGCCTTCGGCTGACCTGTTTTTGGACAGCACCGAATTTAGTTTTTCGAGTACGATGCGGACATCATCGATATCGACGGGCTTAAGAATATAATCAAAACCGCTCTGCCGGTAAAATGTACGTACATTTTCAAAATCGTCATATGCGGAGATCACAACGAACTCCGCTTTGCAGCCGCTCTCCCTTAGCTTTGAGATCAGCTCGTTTCCGTTCATCTTGGGCATCTTCATATCACAGAACACCGCATCGGCATCAAGCTCTGTGATCTCTTCTATCGCCTTTTCGGGATCGGTATTGCTTCCTATGACCTCAAAACCATTCTCCATCCAGGGAATGATCTCCGTCAGTTCCTCCAATATGAAACGATCGTCATCGACCAGATATGCCCTGTACATATACTCCCCCCCAAAAGCTTATTTTGTTAGATTTTATCATATTTCCGTACATTTTCGAAATACATGGGATCAAACAGGTGCAAAAGGACAAAAAAATGGATAAAATACGCGAAATACAGTAAAATAACCTATGTATGGGCAGTTTTAAAGAAGACCAAAACCACATACCCGTAACAAAAGAAAAAAAGAGCCTTGTTCAGAGGTTAAGGGATTCGCACATCGCGATGATCATATTCATCCTGACAGTGGTTCTTTTGGTCTGTTATGCATGTTATGAACTCGGCGGGGCAAGGGAAGAAGGACTTACCTTCATCGATGTCATCATATACAACCTGCTCGCCCTCGCCGGTAACGACTACGAATTTACCGGAACTCCGGGAGGAAGGATACTCGGACTCATAGTCCTCTCACTGGGAGTCCTCGGGCTTTCAACCATCACAGGTTACATCTCATCCGCCCTCGTGGCCAGCAAACTGAATGCGGAAAGAGGAATCAGAAAAATGCAGAATATGAAAGATCACATCATCGTATGCGGCTGGAAAAACGACATAAAGAGCCTCATCACCGGAATCCTCCGCAAGAACAGGAATCTCTCCGTATCGGACATCATCCTCATAACGGGAGCCGATGATGTCAAGGTCCAGGCTCTCAAAGACGATCCCGTTCTCAAGGGGCTCAACCTTCTTAAAGGGGACTTCACCGAGGAGCAGACTCTCAAAAATGCCGCCATCGGTTCAGCCGCCAAGGTCCTGATCGTCGGAGAAAACGGGGACAACCTCGATGATGAGCTGATCGACTCAAGAGTATTCGTCACCGCACTTCTTGCAAGAAATCTCAATTCCAAATGTCATATCTGCGCCCAGATCCGAACGGAGCGCTATCGCAACTATCTCGAAGCACAGGGGTGTGCGGAGATCATCTACACCGAAGAATACACAAGACACATACTCACAACATCAACAAATTACAGCGGAATGAGCAAGGTCATGAGCTCGCTCCTCGATAACGGCGACGGCATCTCCGTCCAGATAGAGCCCGTAACCGAAAAGTGGATCGGCAGGAAATATTCCGAACTCTTCGACAGCTACAAGAAGGAAAAGAATATCCTTCTCCTCGGCATTCTCGAGAACATGGGTGTTGAAAAAGAGATCAAGCACAGCATACTTTCCGAAGCACAGAAATCTACCAATTACGGTGAGATCATACAGCGTCTCAAGACCGTTAAGACAATGGAAACAAATAAACCGCTCCTCAATCCCGGCGACGATTATGTGATCCCCGCCAATTCCGGAGCGATAATACTCGGAGTGGAGGTCTGATGGAATACACGGATAAACTGAAACAGTTCCCTCTTTTCAATTCCCTGTCGGAAAAGGACCTTGAGGATTTCGCATCGCTTTTGAAGGTATCGAAGGCATCCGCGGGAGAAAACATCATAACCGAAGGCGCGACGGGAAACGATATGTATTTCCTTATCGACGGAAGCGTCGACATCATCAAGACAACCGTCTTCGGCGACAAATTCGTATGCGCGAGCCTCGACAGTGCGATGCACTGCGTGTTCGGTGAGATGGCACTCATCGACAGCGACACAAGATCGGCTACCGTGAAGGCAAGAACCGACTGCGTATCCCTCAGCATATCCAAAAAGGATTTCGATGCATTTGCGGATTCCCATCCGGCTGCGGGAGTATCGCTCCTTCGCTTCATCGGGATCAATCTTGTCCGCAACATCCGGAAAGAGAACGAGAACCTGAACCTGGTCTACCAGGCGCTTATAGAAGAGATAGAATCAAACTGATCATTATTCTTACAGGAGTTACGAAAGCCATGTACAGAACAGACGAACTGCTTTTGATCGAACATCTTACCTATATTCCCGACATTCCGCCATTCTTCTCCATCCTTAAGGGAGAAGGAATGACCGTGGGCGATTTCCTTGCAAAGACCGATATGGACGCACTCGATCCGGAAGTCACATACACAACGCAGATGAACGGAACAGATTTCCGTAACGTCTTCCTTGCAATGAAGAAGAACTCCTCGATCACAAACGCGAAGATTGCGGAAGCTCATCTCGACAACGCGTTCGGTGCGGGCGGCGGAATATCCATAGTCTTGATCAACGAATCGGATGAACCCGGAGAAAACGGCAAGCATGAAGCCGTCGTCGCATTCAGGGGAACCGCAGAGAACGAATGGACCGACGATTTCGAGGGTGCGGGACAGGTGGACTCCCTCCAGCAGATCAATGCTCTCGAATGGTACAAGCAGGTCTACGAAAAGTACGAGCTCGAAAAGTACAATGTCACCGTCATCGGCCACTCCAAGGGCGGTAACAAAGCAAAGTACATCACAATACTGAACGACACTCCCTTCCGCTGTGTTTCCTTTGACGGACAGGGCTTTTCCGATAAGTTCATCGATCACTACCGCAAGCGTATCATCGCACGTCAGGGCATAATCGAAAACCACAACATCGATTTCGACTATGTAAACATCCTGATGAACGATATCGGTGAAAAGACATATTACATCGGCTACGATTACGGAAAATTCGGATTCACCGAATCGCACGCTCCCAACACTTTCTTCGATTTCGGCGAAAACGGTGAATACAATATCCGCGTCAATCCCGGCGGACAGCGCCCCGAGATGCAGATCATCGACCAGTTCATAAACAGCATGATCCGCTCCGCCGTCAGTGAAAAGGAAAGCTCAGAAACAAACCACCTTGTCGGAATGCTGGTCGAAAAGGCATTCTCACTGTCAAGCGGCTGCGATGTTTCGGAATTCATCACATTCCTCTGCGATATGATCGGAGATCCCAAATATTCCGACAATGTCGCATACCTTCTTGCGTACTGCATCCTTTACTCACGCAAGAATCCCGATCTCCTCAAATCGATGAGGAGCATCATGACCGCATTCAGGGCTGACGGTGTTCTTAAGATAATCGACATGGTCGACGACCTTGTAACCTCCAAAAAGCTCAACGCTCTTCTCGGTGTTACCGATTTCCTTGTCGTTCACGTCAACCGCCCCATCACCAAGAGCATCCGGTCCTTCGCAAAAAAGAAATACGATGTCGACCTTAAGCCCGATCAGGTAAGCAGCATACTGCGTATCGCTTCACTTACAAGGCAGATGGTGCACTCTCTGGAACTCAACATGGACGGATCCGATCTCGTCGTCGAAGAGGTACGCCTTTCGGAGGACGATCTCAGGGAATTTGTTCTTCCCGGAAATCTCAACATAGTGGTTCTCGCAGGCGGTCTTTCCAACGAAAGAAACCTTTCGCTCAAGACCGGGGTTACGGTTGCGGACATTTTAAGGGGCAGGGGAAACAGCGTAATACTTCTCGATGCATTCATGGGTTACGGAGACACGGAAGAGCTTCTTCCCGACAATGTATTCGAAGCTCCCTTCAAATATTCACTCTCACCCGGCGATATCCCCGATGAGATACCCGATCTGTGGGCTACAAGAAAACGCCGTCCCGACCAGTCGGGTGCATACTTCGGACCTAATGTGCTCCAGATCTGCAGACAGTCCGACCTCATCTTCGTCGCACTTCACGGAGCTAACGGTGAGAACGGCAAGGTCCAGGCCGCATTCGACCTTCTCGGTCTCGACTACACCGGATGCGATTACTTCTCATCCGCAATATCATCCAACAAGGCTGCGGCAAAGCAGCTCATGCAGACCCTCGGAGTTCCGGTGCCGAGCGGATATACCATCAAGAAGGCATCCGACATACCCGATCCTGCGACCATGGGACTTAAGCTTCCCGTTATCGTAAAGCCCAATAACGGAGGAATCGGCGTTGGAATTTCCGTAGCTACAGACCTGACCGCATATGAGAAAGCCGTAAGAGCCGCATTCAGATGGGATACCGAGATCCTCGTCGAGGAATACTTCCCCGGACGTGAATTTGCCGTATGCACGATCGAAGGAAAGGCACTTCCCGTCCTTGAAAAGCTCCCCATGGAGACAAGCGACAGGGAAAAAGGCCTTACGCTTTCCGGAAAAACAATCAACAAATGTCCCGCAGACATCCCCGAAGAGCTTGCAAAGGCACTTCAAAAATCGGCAGAGGATGCCGCATTTGCTCTCGGCGTAAACGCATATGCGAAATTTGACTTCATTGTGGGACAGGACGGAAAATCCTTCGTCTGCCTCGAGTGCGACTCGCTGCCGCAGCTCTATCCCGATTCGGACCTCGTCATTTCGGCCAAAGCGGCGGGAAGAAGCTTCGGAGATCTGTGTGACAAGATCATGGAGATCAGCCTGGTAGGCAAGTCAAACTGACATCGAGGATCCGTGGACGGTGTAAGTCCGGCTCCCGGAACATAAATGACATACTTTCAACAGGACCCGTCTGATAAAGGCGGGTCCTGTTTTTTGCCGTTTTTCGGGCGTTTTCCGGGTTTTTAAAAATTTTTTTGAGATCGGTGTTGACAACCTACGACTGTCGTAGTATATTTACCGCATCAGACATAGTACGACTGTCGTAGTACGGCAGACATAGTACGTCTGACAAAGTAATTCAGTAACACGGTATACCCGGCAAAACCCGATATCCGGATCTGAAGCGCACAGATCACAGGGATACGGAAACGGAGGACACATATGGTAGAAATAAGCTCAGATGTGATCCGCGGTTATAACGATACGATGATCCTTTTCATCCTGCTGAACGGCCCCTCCTACGGATACGAGATCTCCAAGCAGATCAGGAACATCTCGGACGGGAAATACGTCATCAAGGAAACAACGCTCTACTCGGCTTTCACGAGAATGGAGAAAAACGGACACATCGAATCCTTCACCGCAGATCAGGACGAAAGCGGTAACGGTAAAAAGAGAACCTATTACCGCATCACAGACTTAGGCATGCAGTACTACAGAGCAAAATGCGAAGAATGGGATATCACCCAGGAAGTCGTTGCCAAATTCATCAGGCATTAAGGAGAAAAACATGGAAACAATAAAAAACTATCTCGAGGCAATGTTTGCCGCCATGCCCAATACCGCAGAGGTAAGAAAGGCAAAGGCCGAACTGCTCCAGATGATGGAAGATAAATATAACGAGCTCATTGCGGACGGACAGAGTGAGAACACCGCAGTCGGAACCGTTATATCGGAGTTCGGCAATCTCGACGAACTCGCCGAAAGTCTCGGTCTTGTGAAGGTAGTCGAGGAAACCCGTACCAGAGAAAGCGAAGAATCCCGCAGGAACGTGGGAATGGACGAGGCGAAAGGATTCATAGAGAACAGAAGAAAGAAGGCCCTGCTTCTGGCACTCGGTGTATTCTTCTGCATCATCTCGGTAGCCTGCCCCATTCTTCTGGGAGTGATGTTTGAAGCATTATCGGTATTATTCATGTTCATCTGTATCGCACTGGGTGTGGGTCTCATCATATACAGCAGCTATGTGGATTCAGACTGGAAATATCTCAGGACCGAGCTTTGCAGAATGGATATGGCAACCGCAGATTACGTCAAGGAAAAGCTCCGCAGCTTCGCACCCGTCAGAGCACTCTGCGTATCTGTCGGAGTCATCCTCTTCATCATATGCTGGGTACCCAACCTGTTCTATATTGACGGAGGATCTTTCGGACCGGCACTTATGTTCTTCTTCGTCGGACTCGGAGTATTCCTGATCGTTTACTCATCCAAGATACTCAGCGGGTTTGAGATACTTCTCCAGCTCAATGATGTGAACACCATAAGCGGAACATATGTCAATCAGAACGTAAAGCCCATTAAGTATAAGAACAAGACCGCACAGACAATAGTTGAGATCTACTGGCCCGTGGCAACATGCCTTTATCTCATACTCAGCTTCGTGACCTTCAGATGGGATCTGACCTGGATCATCTGGCTGGTAGCGGGCATCATGCACAGAGCGGTTGTCATCAACTGCCGCGCAGACGAATTATAATAGGAGGTCATCATGACTACAGCATCCAAGATAATAATAACCATACTTTCCATTGTAACCGTACTCGTAATATTATTTGCCCTGTTCTTCCGTGGGTTCAAAAACCTGGTATTCGATTCAGGTTCCAGCCTGCACATCGAAGAAGGAAACGAAGAACTTGACGGAACCCCTTCCGGGATCGATATAAATGTATCCTGTGCCGATGTGACCGTAAGATACGGCAGTGAATTTTCCGTAGATTATTCCATGCCACGGGACCTTGTTCCTACCGTGAAGTTCGAAAACGGAATCCTTACTGTCAAAAACGGCGGCGCCAATGTGCGCATCCCCGTTAATTATTCCGGAAAACTCTACATAAACGTGACGATCCCCGAAGGAACCGAACTCGACAAAGCAAGCATCAATGTAGATGCGGGTAATATAGATATTTCGGGTATCAAGGCAGACACACTGACACTGGATATCGATGCGGGAAATATAGATGTAAAAGATATCGAAGCGGAAAAGATCGAAGTTGACTGTGACGCCGGCAACCTGGATGTGGAAGGATGCATCACGGATAAATTCATCATCAAGCTCGATGCGGGAAATGCCGATATCGATGATTGCACCATCGACACCATCGATGCCAATGTGGATGCGGGCAGCCTTGACGCAAATCACTGCACCATTAACGGCGGAACCTGCGATGTCAGCCTCGGCAACATATCCCTTTCCGGCAACATCGGAGATGTCAAGACCAATGCAAGTCTCGGCAATGTGGAAATACACTGATAACCCAGACAACAAAGAAGGGAAGCCGTAAGGCTTCCCTTTTTTGAACCGGGTGAAACAGGGGGACGGTTCTAATCTATCAGCATCCTGACCCTGTTGAAGTAATTCATCTTCGATCCGCTCATATCCGGCTCAACCACTGAGATCGAAGCCTCGGGATACTGCCTCTTAAGATAAGGATAAAGTCCTCTCCCCTCACACACATTCGGCATGCATCCGAACGGAGCGATGCAGACAACCTTCTTAATATCATTATCTATATAATCTATGACCTCGGCTCCCATCAGCCATCCGTCACCTATAAGAAGATTATGCGATACTGCCTCCCTCGAATTCTCATCCAGCTTTACGTATGAACTGAGAGCCTTGAAGCCGTACCTTGTCATGGTCTCTCTCATGGAATCCTGAAGATTTATCATCATCTTTTTTACGAATTCAAAACCCGCTCTTTCGAGATTCTTTTGGGCCGGTTTATGGGAATCGATGTAATAAAGTATGTACCAGGAAAGACCGTTAACATATGCTTCGCAGTTATTCTCTTCCAGATAATCGATCAGATCCCAGTTTCCGAGTGAACAGTACTTGACGTAGAATTCCCCGACCACTCCTATAACCTGGCGTTTTTTTCCATCCCTTTTGATCGCGGCGAAGGATTCTGCGATCTTCGCAAAATTCTTCTTCATTTTACCGAGGGTGAGATTCCTGCCCAGCTTAAGATCCTCGGAAAGCACTTCTGTCCAGTGATCCAGCAATGCATTGGTTTCGCCCTTGTTCACCTCGTAAGGTCTTACCTGATTGGCAAGCATCATCAGGATATCACCGTAGAACATTCCGAACAGGCCGCGTATAGCGGTATCGAGATTTATCTTGAGGGATATGTCGTCACGAACGTGACGTACATTGATCGTCATTACACGGACATCGTCCAGACCCGCTTTTTTCAGGGTCCTTGTCATAAGGCCTATATAACATGCTCCCCTGCAGGCATCACCCGCAGTGGGCATAAGAATGAATGTCTTCTTCAGATCGTACTTTCCGGTTCTCAGCGCCCTGACAACCTGTCCCGCCATCAGTATGAACGGATAACAGATATCGTGGTTGGCATACTTCATGCCTTCCTGTCTGATGACGAACTCGTCCTTCTCATCAAGAGGGATGCATCTGAAGCCCTTGCTCCAGAACATATACTTGAGCAGAGGAAAATGGCTGTCCAGCGTTGCGGGCAGCAGGATGGTATTTTCCTCGTTGTCACTCAGTATCTTATACATTGATCACTTAACCTTCAGTGACTTCAGATATTCCTTATGCTCCGGAGTTACGCGGTTGCTCTCTATGGATTTCTGTATTGCTTTGTTGTGTGTCCACGCGGGAAGTTTTTTCTTTTCGATATAGGGGATCACAGCATCGTACTGCTTGGCGAGAGCCGTGGCAAAATACCATGCGACCATCATATTGATGTAATATTCTTCGGACTTTACGCCCGCAACCATCTTCGGATATGCCTTATCGAAATCCTCATCGAGAAAATGCTCCATCAGCATTCCTATTCCGAATCTGACGGTATATGTATCATCCGACGCTATCCATGCCTTTATTCGTTCGAGGAGTTCCTTTCGATGCTTTTTTAATACCTTGGGTGACATCTGGTCGCAGGTTGCCCAGTTATCAACATAGGGAAGAAATACTTCAAGTCTGTCCATGCACTCATCAAAATCCTTCATTCCTGAAATAATGAAAGCATGAAGCTGATCTTCGTCAAAATACTTGTGGGGAAGATCATCAAGGAAAAGACTGCAGTCGTAAGTTTTCAGAAGTTCCTTCGCAAGGTCCCTGAGCTGCGGTGTCCTTGTTCCGATGATACGTTTCGGATCTACGGTCGGGATCAGTTTTGCCTGGAAGTCCCTGTATTCCTTATCCTGCATCGCAAGGAGTTTTTCTCTTATCTCTTTTACTTTTATCTTTTCCATAGCGGTTATGCAAAGATGCTGTTCAGATTTTCGGTGCGGTTCTTCTTTTCGGAAACGATGATGACCTTGTCTCCGGGATTGATGCTTGTGCTTCCGTCGGGGATTATGACCTCACCGTCACGGATTATCGAAGCGACTATGATATTCTTCCTGAGCTTGAAGGAAGGCTCCTTAAACTGCACACCGCTCTTTGAAAAGCCTTCGTTTGCGGTAAACTGAAGAACCTCCGCCTTGTTCTCCGCAACCGAAGCATACTTCTCGATATCGTTGGGAGCATCGCCCGCTTCCTGGTTGTGCACGAAACGGATGAGCTTGTTTACTGAAATCTCGGAAGGAGAAAGCGTTATATCAAGGTTGATACGGTGGAGCAGAGTGAGATGTCCGGGTGCTTCAATCCTTGTAAGAACGGAAGGAATGTTTCTGGACCACGCATACATACTGGTAACGAGATTGGTCTCATCGTTATCGGTCAGTGAAACAAGCGCGTCCATCGAACCTATGCCTTCGTCCTCGAGTATCTCGCCGGTCTCACCCTTCCAGAAGGAAACCTTTATATCCGGATAACGCGCCATCAGATCCGAGCATCTGTCAAGATCCGCCTCAATGACGGTGATGTCCTTCTTTTCTTTAAGGAGCATTTCGATAAGGTACTCAGCGGTGATTCCTCCGCCCACGATCATGACCTTCTTGGCGGCACGCTTGACGATACCGATCTTCTGAAGGATCTTCATCATGCGGTCCTTCCTTGCAGCGATGCCGATGCTGTCGCCCGCTTCGATGATGAACTGTCCGTCGGGAACATAGAGCTTGCCTCCCCTGAGAACGGTTGCGATAAGGATCTCGTCATCGAGCTTCTTTCTTATCTCATACAGTGACATTCCTTTCAGAGGCGAATCATCAAGCATCTTTACGGTCGCCATCTGCATCATATCCCCGAACAGTCCCTCGGGCTTTACTATGCCGGGAAGCCCGATGCTGAGGTCGGATGCCTCGGCCATGTCGTATTTGGGATTGAATATGTAATCTATGTTCTGTTCTTTTTCGAGAGTCTTGCGCTCTGCGGCAAAGTCGGGCTGGAATACCCTTGCAACGGTGCGTAGCGTTCCCACGGCCTTGGCCTGCACGCAGCTGAGCAGGTTGATCTCGTCAACCGGTGTGAGTGCGATGAGGATATCCGCGGTATCGGCACCTGCCTTGTACAGGGTTTCCTTTGAAGCGCCGCTTCCGACCACTCCGCTTACATTGTATCTGTCCGTCACTTCATCGACGAGCTCCTTTCGCTTGTCAATGATGGTGATGTCATAATTTTTCTTGGCGAGTGCTCCGATCAGTGAACAGCCGGTACGACCCGCGCCTACGATGATGAGCTTCATATGATATCCTTTCCGAAAACCATGGCCGGCAAGCTTACTGCTTTCTGTCTGCGGTCATTCTGTTCGTTTTGTGTTTTTCAAGTGCAAAGTAAACATTCTTTACGGTGAGTCCCTGTACGAGCACCGTGAAGAATATGGTTATATAGGTAACATTTATGAATATGTCGTAAACATCCGGAGGAAGGAATTCCTTGGTCCCGAATGCAAGTGCCAGCGAAAGACCGCCCTTAAGCGCAGACCAGGTCATCAGCATCACGTATTCACCGATGCTGTAATTTCCGGGGATATTTCTTTTTCCGGTAAGAAGACTGCTGATCGATACTCCCAGTCCTCTTGCGAGCACATTTATCAGGATTGCAGCGGGAGCAATGATCAGGATGTACCTGCTGACATCGATATTCAGGACAAGAAGTCCTATCATGATGAAGAGAATGGAATTGAGAAGGCTTTCGACTATCTCCCAGAAATCCTTGTAGAGCTCTCTTCTGTCGATGACCATCGCCCTTCTTTCGATCTTGGAATATGCACCGGAGAAATACATTCCGCAGACAACGGATGCGATGACACCGGAGAATCCGAGATGCTCGCAGATTATATAAACGAGGGAAACATCGAGAAGTGAGATAAGGATATATTTGATGGGATCCCTAGTGATCTCCATGAGCTTAAAAAGAACAAAGGAAACGACGAGTGCGACTGCAACCGCACCAACGATCTCCTTTAACATCAGCACGACGAAATTGCTGTCACCGCTGTGGATGACAAGGCTTCTTACAAATATGAAAAGCGTGACGCCGGTTCCGTCATTAAAGAGTGATTCGTTCTCGATGACAGAGCAGACATTCTTGGAAAGACCTATCTTGTTGAGTATTCCGGTAGCAGCAATGGGGTCAGTGGGAGATACAACGCATCCGAGAAGGATGCAGGTGAGGATATCCATTCCGAGGCCGAAGACAAATGATACGAGATAGAACAGGCATCCGTAGATGACGGATGAGATCATTGTCGTAAGAAGTGCAAGAAGGCTTATGGCTCTCACGTTCTGCCTGAACTTGCGCATATTGACCTTGCTCGCTCCGGAAAAGAGCATAAAGCACAGAACGCCGTCCATAAGATATTCTTCAAAACCGAAATCACCGAGCTCGGTCACAAATTCTCTGACTGAATCAATCCCGAGAAGCCTTCCGGCTGCCAGGAGGATCAGTGACAGGATAAGCGAAAACAGGATAAGGGCGATATCGCTCTGAATATGGAAATACTTCTCATTCAATATTCCGATCATCACTATCATCATCAGAATGATGATCAGAAAATACAATACACTCATGCGGATCCTTTCGGGTTCTTTCAGGAAGTTTCATCTGTCCGAACCGTATATATTATCCTCTATATTTTAAAGAATTCGGCATATTCAGTCAAATATCCACCATCCTCCGGACTGCTCAACCCAAGGTTTATATATATTTAAGGCAAAAAAGGGTATAATATCGTAAAACGCCCTGTCCCGGCGGTATCAGAGCACGAAAAGCCCGCTTTCCGGAATTATTGCAGATATGACGCAGCCGTTATCTGAGGCTGGCAGACCGGTAAAGAACGGACTTCGTAAAAAGAGGTAAGTTATGATAGATAAGTTACGCACACAGATAAATGAATATTTCGTCGGAAAAGAAGACGCTGTCGAAAATGTCCTCATATGTCTCCTGGCAGGCGGACATGTACTCATAGAGGATGTTCCCGGTGTGGGAAAGACAACCCTCGCCAGGGTTCTGGCAGGTTCGGTCGACATGTCGTTCGGACGCATCCAGTTTACACCCGATACGCTTCCCGGCGATGTCACCGGCTTATCCGTTTATAATATGAAGACCGGTGAATTCGAATACAGGGAAGGTGCGATAATGCGAAGCATACTTCTTGCGGATGAGATCAACAGAACCTCTCCCAAGACCCAGTCCGCACTTCTCGAAGCAATGGCCGAGGGAAGCGTTACGGTCGACGGCACGAAATATGATCTTCCCGATCCGTTTATGGTGATCGCGACCCAGAATCCAACCGAGTTCATCGGAACCTATCCTCTCCCCGAGGCATCTGTCGACAGATTCATGATGAGACTCAGCATCGGTTATCCCGGAAAAGAAGAGGAAATAAAGCTTGCGCGAAATCACATCGAAGGCAGGACCGCGGATAAGGTAAAGCCCGTATGCTCCGCTTCCGAAGTGCTTGAAATGAAAAAGAAGGTCCGCGATACGATCGTTTCGGACAATTGCCTTGCATATGCAAGGGAGATCATCGAACTTACCAGAAGCGAATCCCGCTTCATTCTCGGCGCATCGCCCAGGGCGCTCCTTTCCCTGATCAGTGCATCACAGGCGAAGGCGTATTTATCCGGAAGGGATTTCGTAAAACCCGACGACATCAAAGCCGTTGCCGTTAACGTTCTCATCCACAGACTTGTGCTCACTCCCGAAAGCCGCATCGCCGGCGAAAAGAAGGATGCGATCATAAGGAGCATCATACTCAAGGTAAAAGTTCCCACGAAAGAATAATATGACAGCTCGCAGGATCGTCTTAATACTATTATGGATCCTATCCCTGGTCGGCATAACCTATTACGGCGGCCCCGTCAGTTACGGCTTTTTTGCGGCCGTAACCCTCGCTCCGTTAATATCGCTTCTCTACACGCTCATCGTGCTCATCCGCTTCAAGATATATCAGGATGTAAACAGAAAGAATGTCACGGCGGGAAGCATCTCCGATTTCTACATAACGCTTCAGAATGAGGATCCGTTTACATATTCGGGAATCCGGATCACCTTCTACAGCCCTTTTTCAACAATAAGCGGAATAGACGAAAATGCGGAGTATGAGCTTCCGCCGCATTCCGGCATCAAAAAGGAAACATCCCTCTTTTGTAAATACCGCGGTGAATATGAAGTCGGAGTCAGGAAGATCATCATCAGGGATTACCTTAAGATCTTCAGACTCACCTTCAAAAACAGAGAACCCTTCCGTGTAAACGTGCTACCCGCAGTTTACAGACCGGTCGCACTCAAAACACTTGAAAATATCGATTCCGCATCGGTCGATTCGCCCGGAGGAAACACCGAGCCGGATGTCACGGTAAGGGAATATGTTCCGGGAGATGATATAAGGAAGATCCACTGGAAGCTGACCGCGGCAAACGGAAAGCTTCTTGTCAGAAATACAACGGGCGAAGAAAAACAGGGTATCGGCATCATCATGGATCCGGAAAGGTATTCACAGGACCCCGGCAACTATCTTCCTCTTGAAAACAAGATAACGGAAACCGTGATAGCACTCCTGCAGTTCTTCCTCGCAAATTCCGTAAACGCAACAGCTTATACATGGCAGACCGCTCTGAGAACAGATATTGTAAAGGACGCGGATGCATTCAAGGAATTCTATACCTTTCTTTCCGGTTACAGATTTGAAAAGGATACATCCGCTAAGGAAATGCTTTCGCAGCTGATCTCGGAGGGAACTCTTTTCTCACACAGGATAGTCATTGCGGTCCTGCATACGATAAGCGCCGATGCACTTGATGCGATACGTATCATGGAGCTTAACGGTGTTACCGTCATCGTATATTTGATCACGGATAACGAACATGAAGCCGAAAATGCAAGGACACTGCTTCACGGCAGATTCTTCCGTATCGGAACGGAAGAAGATCTGAAAGAGGTGCTGTGATGATCGCGTTCGTATATGACATCATATATCTTATATCTCTTTCACTTATTCCCACACTGTGGGCTGTTTCCCATGCATACGAGGATGTCCGCACGCTCCCTGTGTTCCTCGTCTCATTTACCGTATCCGCGATCATACTGATCTTCATACATATCAAAAACACCGGAAAAGTAATACTGGGAGGTGTGCTTATCACCATCGCTGCAGCCTCCGCTTTTCTTATTCCGGAAGATATAAAAGCATCATTCATCGAAGGTCATCCCTGGCTGGCCACTGCCATTCTTATCCCTGCGATCGTTACCGTCATCGGAAAGGTGCTGTGTTCATTCAGATTCGTCCGTCCCGTGATATCGGGCATCCTCGCTGCGGCTCTCGCATACGTAATGTACAGGGGGATCGATATTCCGAAAGCGGTCGTCTCATTCGTTTTCTTTTTCGTGCTCTGCACTTTTGCCGATGAGATACAGATCGGGTGGAAGAAGCTCGGAAAAGCCGACAGCAAAAAGCACCTTGTCTTCATTTCACCTTTTCTTGTTCTGTTCCTTGTACTGATGCTCATATTCCCGGCAAAGGAAGAACCGTATGACTGGGCTCTCGCAAAGAAGATCGCACAGACGGCATATGACAACTATTACAGGATCAAGGAATATCTTCTCAGTCTGGGGCAGAGCGACAGCGCGGATTCATTCCTCGGATTTTCGGAATATGCTTCGATCGGAGACGGCTCCGGTGAAAACGATAAAAAGGTCCTCGAAGTGACACAGATAACCGGAAATTCTTCCTATGCCTATCTTGCGGGCAAGACCTTTGATACATTTGAGGACCTTGAGTGGAAGAAAACCTACGAAGGTTCCGATACGGATTCCCTTACGGACTGCCTTGAAACCCTGTATGCCGCAAGGCTTTATTCCGGCGAGCTTTATACCGATTATATAAGACACGGCCAGCTCGACATACATATTCTCAACATGTACACGACGCATTTATTCACGCCCCATAAATACTATAACTTCATGTATATGGGCGATGATATTCCGTACGTTTCAAACGGCGGGGATCCGCTTTCGGAAGAACGTATGACATACGGTGATGTTTATTCTGCGGAGTATTTCAGATTAAACACCGACAGTCCCGAATTCGAAGGATTCCTTGAAAGCGGATTACCCGATGATGAGAATGAATGGCTGCGTACCCAGAATTCATTCTACTTAAAGAACATTCCGTATATCTCCTTCGAAGAACTCGAAATGTACAGAGAAAGAATGAATGAGGTATACCTAAGCGATACCGATATCTCTCCCGAACTGAAAGAATATCTTGATGAGTTTTTCGAAGACTGCACCACCGATGCGGAAAAACTCAAAAAACTCGAGAAGCTCTTTAATTCCATGAGATATAACATCCGTGTAGGTGCGCTCCCGGACGATATCGATACCACACCGGAATTCCTGGATTATCTGATCTTCGAAAAGCAGGAGGGTTACTGCGTTTACTATGCCAGCGCATTTGTCCTGATATCCAGATACATCGGCATACCTTCCAGATTCGTACAGGGTTACCGCATAGAGCTTCATAACCGAGGTTCGGAAGTGATCACGGAAAACAGTGCCCATGCATGGCCCGAATGTTATATTGAGGGAATCGGATGGATAGCGTATGAACCGACTCCGGGCTTCAGAATGTCGAACAGATGGAAAACCTCCGCAGAGCTTGCCGAAGAAAAGGAACACGCATCCATAGTAAATGAAGATTACGTTTATGAACCCGAAGTGGAGCTTCCGGATATAGAGCTCGAAGAACATGAAGAAGCAGATCCCATCGACTGGAGATATCCCGCACTGATCGCCGCAGTTTCTCTGTCCGCAGCGCTCCTTCTCCTCATCATGATAAAACTCATAGGGCGCATCAGATACGCTCTCAGCAGCGATGAGAAGAAATACGACATTTACTTTGCAAGGAACATGAAACTTCTCAAAATCACCGGATTGTCTAAGCCTGATGGAGAAACCTTCGAAGAATTCAGAAAAAGGGCGGAAAAAGAAATCCCCCGTAAGCATCTGGCTTTCATTGAAACTTACGAAGCCTGTGCTTACAGGGGAGATGATATAACAGGTAAAGATGTGGCTGTAATACATGATAATAACAGTGGCATCATCGATCACATAAAGAAAACCGGACTCAGGGGAAGAATATCCCTTATGGGTTATTACCTGTTCATGACATAGATCCACAGGCTTTTCTTTTCGCTTTATCAGTGTCCCATAAGATCATTTACCTCGCTCAATGTCGGAGGATTGAGAGGAAGCGGGAAACGGGATATGGCAACTCCCGAACATGCGCTTGCAAACCTTACCGTCTCCTCATCGTTCATACCGTGTAACAGTGCATATACACATCCTGCCTTGAAGGTATCTCCGGCTCCGAGCGTGCTCCTTACCTCTACGGGGCAGGGCTTCATACGATGTATCTCTTCACCCTTTCTCGCATAGAGCATATCTCCGCCGCCCTGAGTTATGATAGTAAGTCCACTGCTCTCTGCCTGCATGAGCTTCATTATCTCTTCGGCGCTCATTCCTTCATAGGTTTCGGTGCATTCCTTTGAAACAACATTGATGGCGGCATTCTTATGAAGAAATGAATCGTGCTTTGAATCGATCGTCACATAAGGGATTCCCGCCTTTATGCAGATCTCGGCGGCTCTCCGGGTTTCATCACCGAAAAACGGATCGATGGCGACGACCCTGCTCGACAGGATATCTTCCTCCTTCGGAATGCTCCACCATCTCTTTCCCGTTGAAAAGAGAGTCTGGAAACGTCCCATGGGTGAGCGTACAAGACCCGCGATCACGACATAATCCATAACTCCGTCATCATCCGTCACGAAATTCATGGATGACAGGTCGACATTCTTATTCTCATAGAAGGACTTCAGCATCGGTGCAACCTCTGTTCCGATCCACGTTCCGTCCATCTTGACGGACACGCCGAGCGAATCGAGCACCGTGGCAGCCGTTCCGGTCTCTCCGCCGGGCAGGAAATAATGCTCCTTTATCTCCGAATATTCGTCGGGCTTCAGGAAGCCGTCCTTTAACAGAAATGAATGAGTTCCGAGTATCTGACCGAACAGATAAGCATCATGCGCCATAGATTCTTAACCCCCTTTTTGCGGTCACATGTGACCGTTCTATTGGAATATTATATCACTGAATACAGTGATCATACCCATACAAAATGATCCCTCCCGTTCGTATGGGGAGGGATCATCATAAAGGATTTAAGGATTATTGTTTTCGAACCGTATATTGATAAAAACGAAGGAGCATTACTTATAGCAGTGCCAGAAAAGCGATCCTACGGTTATAACGACTTCGCCGTCCGCTTTGATCTTCTTATCAAAATATGATCTGATCTTCTTTTCGTTGTCGGAAATGATCTTTTCATTTCCCTCGAAGGAGCTCTTCATCTTGCGGATGAGATCGTCCGCATCATCAAAGTGCCAGTTATTTGTGATCTCGGTTTTCTCAACGCGGTCAAAAAGTTTTTCGAGCATCTGCCTGCATTCTTCCTGGGCCTTGATCTCTTCATCAAGGATCGCATCTATTCCCGATGTGTTAACACCGATATCATCCAGTACATCCCTGAAATACTTTCTCCACCTGTTTACCGCGGCACCGTTAAAGGAAAACCTTCCGCCCTTAGCCACGGCCCCGCTTGCTCTTTCCACAAACTTTGCGGGATCCTTAAGTTCGAAGTTGATGTAGTGTGCGATGACGAGCGAGAATTTCTTTTCCTTGCCGATCTTCTTCCAGGCCTTGTCACCTTCAAGATCTTCGAATTCAAGATCAATGGATACACCCTTGGGAAGTGATCCTTTGTTCTCATTAACATACCATGCAAATTCATCCGCCCAGCTTCCGTGGATGTCGTAGCCTGTTATCTTACTGCTCTCCGGAATGCGGGACCAGTTGTTTCTCCAGAGCTTTGCATATCCGAATCCGAGATCGAGTATTCTTTCGCTGCTTCCTATCTCAAGCGATTCGAATATCTTCTCGTACCAGTCCTTTTCCTGTGAAGTGTGCCTGAGCGCATCCCAGTGATGCTCGTCCGCTTTCTGGTCGAGGCTGATGTTCCGCACCATATCCGCAACATCATCCCAGTCAAGCTTTCCTTCTTTTCTGCTGAGGGTTCTGTTTATGGCATCGATAACCTTCTGGGTCTGATACTTTCTGTCCTCCATCTCCTTAAGCTGGATACGGAGAGCGTCCTCAATATCCACGGCATCACCTGCGACAAGATTATCCCTTATCTCTTCAAGTGAAAAACCGATCGTCTTGAGAGCAACGATCTTCTCGAGGATCACAAGGGATTCTTTATCGTAGAGCCTGTAATTGCCCTCGGAATAATCTGCGGGCTTAAGGAGCCCTTTTTCATCATAGAGTCTTACTGCTTTCTGTGATACGCCTGCCTTTTTGGCGATCTCACCGGATGTCATTTTCTTTTCCATACAGGAACCTCCTTTCCTTGATAAGACCACCTTAAGGGGTTCCCCAAGGGAAGAGTCAACACATATTTAAAAAAAATTTTTCTGATATTCCGGATCAAAAAAACAACCCTGCATTGCCTTGGACGTCGGCTCTGCAGGGTTTGATTATATCACAGAATGATCGGCTCTGCGTATCGCGGCTCTTGATATCTTGCCGTTGGAAGTCAGGGGGAGTGCTTCCGTAAACACGATCATTCTCGGATATTTATATATTGCTGCTCTTTCTTTCACGAAATCCTGTATTTCGGTCTTGAGGGAATTGTCACCGGTATAGCCCTGCTTAAGGACTATGCTTGCCTTTACTATCTCTCCGCGTTTTTGTGAAGGATATCCCGTGACCGCACAGGCAAATACGGCAGGGTGCTGCATAAGGATATCCTCCACCTCGGAGGGGCCGATCCGGTAACCGCTTGATTTTATTACATCATCATTTCTTCCAAGGAAGAAAAAGTTACCTTCTTTATCTTTGTAAGCTTTGTCCCTGGTATGGTATACACCGCCTTCCCAGACACCCGCGTAAAGCTTCTCATCGCACAGATAGCCTTTGAAAACTCCGAGCGGGATCCTTCCGTTTTCGGGGACCAGGACTATCTCTCCTTCTTCACCGGCTTTTACTTTATTGCCGTCTTCATCAACAAGCTCTATATGATACAAAGGAGAAGCTTTTCCTATTGAACCCTGTACGGGATCTGCGCCGACCGGAGTGCATATCTGGAGTGCGGTCTCGGTCTGTCCGAAGCCTTCCCTTATTACAAGACCGGTCATCCTGGTAAACTTTTCCGAAACGGAAGGCGGCATCGGTTCTCCCGCTGTGGTGACCGCTTTCAGGCTGCTCAGATCATAGGAGCCGAGATCCTCCAAAAGAAAATACTTATATATTGTGGGAGGGGCACAGAATGTGTTTACCCTTTCTTCCTGTATCAGCCTGAGCATATCCGATGCATAGAAATTGTCATAGTCATAGACCATGATAGCCGCACCGACAAACCACTGTCCGTAAAGCTTTCCCCATGCAGACTTGGCCCAGCCGGAATCGGCAACGGTAAGATGAACATCTCCTTTTGAAGACCCGTGCCAGTTTCGGGCGGTGTATATATGTGCTACCGGATATGAATGATCGTGTATTACCGCCTTGGGAGATCCGCTCGTTCCCGAAGTGAAATAATAGAGCATATCATCGCTTGCTTTTGTCTTCACCCTTTCGAAATCTTCCGAAGCTTTATCTGTAAGTTCATCAAGATCATATGCATCTTTGAATCTGTCGCCGGTAACTATCTGAAGTATGTCTCTTCCCGCGATCGCTTCTTTTACCTTTTCACAGATATTTTCGGAATTGACACAGATGACCGCCCTGATCCTGGCGGCGTCGCATCTTTCCCTGATGTCCTCCGCTGATACCATATGGGATGTAGGCACCGCAACCGCCCCGAGCTTATGGAGTGCAAGTATGGATATCCAGAACTGATACCTTCTTTTCATGAGGAGCATCACGGCATCGCCCTTTTTAAGACCGAGCATGCTGAAAGCATTTGCAGCCTTATCACTGAGCGTTTTCATATCACCGAATGTGAACACTTTCCTTATTCCGCCCGAGCTTCTGTGGATAAGTGCAGTCTTTTCCGGCGAGGTACGTGCATATTCATCAACCACGTCATATGCGAAATTGAAATTTTCACCGAAGGAGGTTTCAGTCTTTATGACCCTCCCGGTTCCGTCCTTTATCTCTTTATAATATCGTTCGTATATTTCAGACATATATATACCGTCTTTATCTGTAACCGACCTTTCTGAATCTCTGATATCTTGCTTCGATAAGATCATCGGTTTTCATCTGCATCAGCTTTTTGAATTCATCCTTGAGGTTATCCGACAGCTCCTTCAGTTTTCCTTTTCTGCAGATACGGTCTATAAGACCGAGTTCAAGGAGCTTATCCGCGGTCAGGCAAAGTGCCTTCGCAGCTTCATCCGCTCTCGCGGTATCCTTCCAGAGGATATTCGCACAGCTCTCCGGAGAAACCACGCTGAAATATGCATCCTCCGTCATCCATATCCTGTCGGAATGACAAAGTGCCAGTGCGCCTCCGCTTCCGCCTTCCCCGATCACAACGGAGATGATGGGAGTTTTCAGGTCAGACATCTCTGCCAGGTTATCGGCTATCGCTTTTCCCTGTCCGCGTTCCTCAGCATCCACCCCGCAGAAAGCACCTGCCGTATCGACAAAGCACAGTACCGGACGGGAGAACTTCTCAGCCTGTTTCATAAGTCTTAATGCCTTACGGTATCCTTCGGGATGTGCACTTCCGAAATTCCTGAATATCCTCTCCTCGGTGTTTTTTCCTTTTTCGATACCTATTACCGTAACGGGCATATCGCCCAGATAACCGATCCCTGCGATGATCGCTTTGTCGTCACCGTACAGTCTGTCTCCGTGCAGCTCGGTGAAGTCATCTATGAGTGCACTGATGAGATCGACCGCTGTGAGTCTTTTCTCGCTCCTTGCACCGAGCACAGTGGAATAATCTTCATTTGTCCTGACGGTAGTTTTGTTCATAAGCTTTACGTAAATTATTTACATCCCATGCATCTTAAGCAGCCCGGCGATCATTTTTTTCTGTTCGCATCTCGGAACTATGGCATCGATAAATCCGCATTCAAGAACTCTCTCCGCTCTCTGGAAATCCTTGGGAAGAGTTTTGCCGAGACTTTTTTCGATGACTCTCGGTCCCGCAAATCCTATCCTTGCTCCGGGCTCCGCAAGTGTGATATCACCGAGCATTGCGAAGCTTGCATCAACTCCTCCCGTTGTAGGATTCGTAAGAAGCACAATATATAAATTGCCGGCATTGGAGTGACGTTTTACCGCAGCGGACACCTTGGACATCTGCATAAGGGATATCATTCCCTCCTGCATTCTTGCACCTCCGGACACCGTTATTCCGAGTACCGGAAGATGTCTTACTGTCGCGTATTCAAAGAGCCTCGTTATCTTCTCACCGACCACGGCGCCCATGGAACCCATCATAAAATTTGAATCCATGGAAAAAAGACATATTCTGTGCCCTTCTATCTCTCCCTCGCCACAGATGACACCTTCCGTCTCCCTGCTTTTTTCAGCGGCGGCTCTGAGCTTATCGTCATATTCCGGAAAGCCGAGAATGTTTTTGGAAGAAAGCTCCCTGTCGGTTTCGATAAAGCTTCTTCTGTCAGTGAGCATCAGTATCCTTCTTCTCGCCCTGACCTGGAAATAATGACCGCATTCCGGACAGACAAAATGATTGTTCCTGATCCTTGATACGGCGATCCGCTTTTTGCATTTCTTACATACGATCTTTCTTGCGCTGCTTTTTCCGTCCGCGGATTCAAGATCGTTATTTGCTTTTAGAAATAATCTCTTCAGATCCATTTAAAGAACCTTTTCACATATTCCCGCATCATATGTTCCGAGCGCGAACCTTACATCCTCAAGGAATCTCATGTGCATCTCCCTGTTATTGTCCACACCGACGAGAACAAATTCCGACAGTGCACTCTTCATCTTACGTATCGCACCGTCCCTCGTATCCGCACATACGACGAGCTTTCCGAGCATCGAATCATAAAAAGGAGTGATCTCAAAATTCTGATAAAGTGCGGAATCAAATCTCACATCAACTCCGCCCGGAATATGAAGAAGCTCAACCTTTCCGACCGCAGGTGACATGTCACCCGGGTGTTCGGCACAGATCCTGCATTCGATCGCATGACGACCGGTGTTTATATCCTCCTGCGTAAATGGGACAGGTATCCCCGCAGCTGTTCTTATCTGCCACTCCACGATATCAATGCCACAGACCATCTCCGTTACGGAATGTTCAACCTGCAGCCTTGTATTCATCTCAAGAAAATAATATTCTTCGCCCTTGACAAGAAACTCTGCGGTTCCAACGGTCACATATCCGACTCCCGATGCAAGCTTCTTCGCGGATTCATACATCCTCGTTCTTACGTTATCGCTCAGTACCGGTGCGGGACATTCCTCGATAAGCTTCTGGTTTCTTCTCTGAACGGAACAATCCCTGTCCCCGAGAATTATTACGTGCCCTTCCTTATCTGCAAGTATCTGCACCTCGACATGCTTTACATGCTCGAGATATTTTTCCATGAAGATCCCGTCGTCACCGAATGAACTTTCCGCTTCTTTCTTCACCTCGGAAAAAGCTCCTTCCAGTTCATCCTTTTCCCTTACGATACGGATGCCCTTTCCTCCGCCTCCGGCCCTTGCCTTTAAGATCACGGGATAGCCTATCCTCTCCGCGTATTCCGTAACTTCATCCATCGAATCAAGTATTTCGCTTCCGGGAATGACCGGAACTCCGTTTGCTGTAGCAATGCTCCTTGCGGTCTCCTTCTGTCCCATCTTCTCCATTACCGAAGAGGAAGGTCCGATAAAAACAATTCCTTCTTCCTCACAGGCTTTCGCAAAAGACGCGTTTTCAGAAAGCATTCCGTATCCCGGATGTACGGCCTCGGATCCGGTTTCCTTGGCGATCGTGATAAGAGCGCTTATGTTAAGATAGCTGTCCCTTGCAAGAGGGCCGCCTATGCAATAGCTTTCATCGGCCATATTCACATGCAGGGCATCTTTATCGGCTTCGGAATAAACCGCAACCGTCTCTATTCCCATTTCCTTACATGCCCTGATCACACGTACCGCAACTTCACCGCGGTTTGCTATGAGGATCCTGGAAAACATACCGTCATTCCTTTCCGCCCATAAGGGCAAATGAAAAATCACCGCCCATACATCTCTTTCCGTCCACGCTCACTTCTCCGTGAAGAAGATACAGCGGGTGACATCCGTTCAGGATCTTCGTATCGATCTTTACAAGATCTCCCGGTTTGATCATATTTCTGAAACGGATCTTATCGAGTCCCGTATATACGGGTGTAACACCGGCTTTCATCCTGTCCTTGAAAAGAACGCATGCCGACTGCGCCATCATCTCGCACTGTATCACTCCCGGAACTATCGGATTGCCGGGGAAATGACCCTGCAGGAAAAACTCATCTCCGCGGACCCTGTAATAGGCCGTAGCACTTCCGTCTTCATTCAGCTCCGCTTCATCCACGAGCAGCATCGGTTCGCGGTGCGGAAGTATCTGTTTTATCTCTTCACGATTCATGAATTATCGCTCTCTTACGATCCTTATCTTTTATGCTTTCTTATCGTTTGTATTTTTATATGATCGTTTAACCGATCATAAAAAGCGTCTGGTGATATTCAACAAGTGCTCCGTTCTCCGCAGACACTTTGATCACTTTTCCGGAGACAGGTGACTTTACTTCATTCATCATTTTCATCGCCTCGATGGTGCAGAGAACGTCACCCTTCTCAACGGCATCTCCTTCTTTGACCGGAGTTTCGTTTGCATAGAACACTCCGAGTATCGGCGCCTTCACTTCCGTTCCGCTGATGGCGGCGTCCTCACTTGATGCATCCGTATCACTGCCGCTTTTTTCTTTCACATCTTCGAAAGCTTCTTCCCTTTCCGGCTGAGGCTTCTTTACACCTGTATATGCGGAGGTTTCACCCGGGACAATCTTTATCTCTTTTTTCAATGTGAGCTTAAGATCTTTTTCCTCAACCGAAAGTTCCGTCAGTCCGAGCCTTTCGAAAAGATCTCCGTATTCTTTTATAGAGCCCATCTTCCGCCTTCCTTTCAGATCCTCTTAAGCGCGATGACGGCATTATGTCCGCCGAATCCGAGAGAAGAACTTATCGCATATTTCACATCAGTCTTAACAGCAGTATTCGGAGTATAATCAAGATCGCATTCATCATCTTTTTCCCTGTAATTAATCGTGGGAGGAATGATGCCGTCCTTCAGTGCAAGTGCCGAGGCGATCGCCTCTACCGCACCCGTCGCCCCCATCATATGTCCGGTCATTGATTTGGTTGAACTGATGTGAAGGTCATATGCTTTCTCTCCGAACACCTTCTTAAGTGCCTTGGTCTCCATTGCATCATTTAAATGGGTTCCGGTTCCGTGGGCATTCACATATATATCATCACCGGGTTCTATTCCCGCTTCCTCACATACGGATTTGATCGCCCTGACCGCTCCGTCGCCCTCGGGATCGGGGGCAGTTATGTGATACGCATCGGAGGTATTCGAATATCCGACCACCTCCGCGATGATCTCAGCACCACGTGCCTTTGCATGCTCATACTCTTCCAGCATAAGGACTCCCGCGCCTTCGCCCATTACAAAGCCTCCCCTTCTCTTGTCAAAAGGAAGACTTCCTTCGCTCGGTTCATCGGACAGATTCAGAGCCTGACAGTTTATGAAGCCTGCCATCGCAAGTTCGTTTATCGATGCCTCACTTCCGCCGGCAAGGATCGCATCCGCGTATCCGTGCTTTATGGTCCTGTACGCTTCGCCTATACAATGGGTTGATGTTGCACATGCAGTTACGATGGGGAGTGTGGGTCCTTTCGCACCGAATCTGATGGACACGGATCCCGATGCCATGTTCGATATCATCATCGGAACAAAGAAAGGTGAAACCATCTCGGGTCCTTTTTCATCAAGCTTTCTTGTTTCCCTGAGAGTTGAGGATATGCCTCCGATCCCGGAACCGATGTAAACGCCGAAGCGTTCCTTATCGAGATTGCTTTCAAGAATCCCGCTCTTTTCGACTGCCTGCTTTGATGCCGCCATCGCATACTGCATATACAGATCGGATTTTCTTATCTCCTGAACCGTGTCATAAACTTTCTTGGGATCGAAAGCCTTAACCTCAGCATCAAGATTTACTTTCAGTCCCGAGGCATCAAATCTCTTTATCCTGTCGATACCGCATACACCGTTCGTTATATTCTTCCAAAATGTTTCGATATCATTTCCGACGGGAGATACGACTCCCATTCCGGTGATTACAACTCTACACATACATTCCTCCGTCAACCTTTATGACCTCACCGGTTATATACCTCGAGCCCTCACCTGCGAGGAAAAGTGCAAGTTCCGCAACATCCTCCGGCTTGCCGAGTGTTCCGAGCGGGATCGCTGCGGTAATTGCTTTTGCATATTCTTCGCCGAGCGAACCTGTCATGTCCGTTTCGATATAACCGGGTGCTATGGCGTTACATCTTATCTTCCTGCTTCCGTATTCCTTGGCCACGGTCTTCGTAAATCCGATGATGCCGGCTTTGGATGCCGCATAATTCGCCTGACCTTTATTTCCCATCAGACCGACAACGGAACTGATATTGATGATGTTTCCACTTCGCTGTTTTACAAAGCTTCTGATAAAAGCTTTGGTCATATAGATGGTTCCCTTAAGGTTTACATCAATGACATCATCTATATCCGAATCCTTTAATGCCGGAAGAAGATTATCCCTTGTGATACCGGCATTGTTGACGAGAATGTCAGTATGTCCGAAATCCGCAAGGATCTCCTCCGATACATCCGCTACATCCTTCGAATTGCTTATGTCGCAGATATAGAATCTGACTTTTCTTCCGGTCTTCTCCAGAGCGCTCATTGTTTCCTTTGCGGCATCCGAATCGCTCGTTGCGATGAGGGCAATATCCGCTCCGCAGGATGCAAATTTCTCAGCAATGGCTCTTCCTATTCCTCTTGTTCCGCCCGTTATGACGGCAACCTTTCCATCAAGCATATTTAAGTGCCTCCAAAGCAGTTCCCAGAGTTTCCGTGTCACTTACATTAAATATCTTTGCCCCGGGACAGGTTCTCTTTACAAATCCCGAAAGAACATTTCCGGGTCCGCATTCTATGAAGGTATCCGCACCTGCACCGGCCATATTGCGGAGAGTATCCTCCCATCTGACGCTGTTTGATATCTGTCCCGAGATAAGATCGATTATCTCTCCTTTTTCCTTCGGATAAACTGATGCTGCTTTGTTCGAGTAGATATCCGTGTCGGAACTTTTGATAAAATATCCTCCGCCTTTAAGTTCATCCCTGAGACTGTTTGAAGCGGACTTCATATACGGCGTGTGGAAAGGACCGCTTACGGCAAGCGATATGCATCTTACTTTTTTGAGAGACAGTGCGATCTGAAGCTCCGATATCTTATCTGCCGCACCGGAAACAACGATCTGTCCGGGGCAGTTATAATTGACGGGATACACACCGATCTCTTCACACATCTCTTCAAGCTCACCCGCATCCATTCTCAGGACAGCAAGCATTCCGCCGTCTATTCTCCTTGCTGCCTCATCCATAAGGAGGCCTCTCTTGATGACCAGCCTGAATGCCGACATCTCATCCATGATCCCGCTGAGTGCAAGTCCCGCAACCTCTCCGAGCGAAAATCCGGCGATCATATCCGGTGCCACACCGTTTTCCCTGAGAGAAAGAGCCGCGGCAAGATCGGCCAGAAAAAGGCATGGCTGTGTGTTTGATGTGCGCTTTAATTCCTCATCGCTCCCTTCGAACATCTGCCTGAGTGTTCCGGGCCGGATCTTTTCCGCTTCATCAAAAACCTCACGTACGGCCTTGCTGCTTTCATATAATTCTCTTCCCATGCCGGGATGCTGGCTTCCCTGTCCCGCAAGTAAAAATGCTGTCTTTCCCATTTATGTCTTTTCCTGTTTCCGGGTCATTCTTTTCCCATTAATCTATATGCATCCCTGCAGATGCCCGTGATTATCTCTTCGCAGGTTCCTTCACTGTTAACGAGACCCGCGATCTGTCCGCACATACAGGATCCGTTCCTTACATCCCCTTCTATCGCAGCTCTTCGGAGTGCGCCTGCACCGAGCTTTTCCAGATCCTCCGGTTTTGTGTTCGGATCCTTCTCCAGTTTGTCAAACTCCCTGCTCATACGGTTCTTGAGAGCGCGGACCGGATGTCCCAGAGTTTTTCCGGTAACTATTGTGTCGCGGTCTTTTGCCGAGAGAACTTTTTCCTTGTAATTTTCGTGAACACCGCATTCCTTGGCTGTAAGGAATCTTGTACCCATCTGAACGGCCGAAGCTCCGAGCATGAATGCGGCTGCCATTCCTCTTCCGTCCGCGATTCCTCCCGCAGCGATCACGGGAATGTTAACCGCATCGGCAACCTGGGGAACCAATGCCATTGTTGTGGTCTCACCGACATGTCCTCCCGATTCACAGCCTTCGGCTATGACAGCGGAAGCACCCATGTCCTCGACCATTTTCGCAAGTGCAACACTTGCAACGACGCAGATCACCTTAACACCGGCGTCCTTAAGCTTTTCCATATACTTGGCAGGATTTCCCGCGCCTGTCGTTACGACCGATATCTTCTCTTCGCATACGACATCGACCGCTTCATCTATATACGGGCTCATGAGCATAAGATTCACACCGAACACCTTGTCCGTAAGTTTTCTCGCTTCATGTATCTGGGCGCGCAGCTGTTCTCCGTTTGAGTTCATTGCCGCGATAAGTCCGAGGCCTCCCGCTTCGGACACAGCCGATGCCAGCTTTGCATCCGCTATCCATGCCATTCCGCCCTGAAATACCGGATATCTTATTCCGAGCATTTCGCAAACCGGATTCTTTTCCATCTCTTCTCCTTATGTCAGGTCACTGCTTCTCGATATACTCGGCAAGTTTCTCGATGGAAGTGATATCCTGTGAAAGCTCGATCTTGCAGTCAAGCTCCTCCTGAAGCTGCATAACAAGCTCCATGATGTCGAGTGAATCCAGTCCGATCTCTGCGAAGGTATCGGTAGCCTTGAACTCGGATTCGTCCTTGTCAAGGTAGCCTGCGATAACACGGATGATGGTTTCGGTAACGTTTTTCATTCTCTTTTCTCCTTAATCCCTTTACGGGTACATTGATTCTCGCATCAAGGATATACTTGGGGGTAACTCCCAAGTCAATAAAAATTTCATAAACCTGATTCTTCGCTGTCTAAGTACATTTCAGTGTTAAGGCTGGTCATATATTTCCCGAAAGATAATAAAAAACCTTGGGGTTAACCCCAAGGTGTGATAAGATACCTGTATGAACAAAAATAATAAAGACAATCCCGCAAACCGGGAATATACATTACGGGTCTCGGACTTTGCGAGCCTGTGCGGCACCACAAGAGATACTCTCAGATATTACTATGAACAGGATATCCTTGTTCCGTGGACGGATCCCGCTAACGGATATCATTATTATTCCGCGGCCCATATAAGCTCATTCTTTTTCATAACAACGCTGAGGCAATCGGGATGTTCAATAGAAGAGATCCGCGAAATAATCCATAATCTCTCAAGAAGCGGAATAGAGGATCTTGCCCATTCCAAGATCCGTGAAATGGAAAGAGAAGCATATCTTATAACCAAGAAGATCTCGGCTCTAAAGCTTGGAATGTGGATACTGGGAAAATACAATTCCCACAAACCCGGAACGCCCTTCGTTGACATGATACCTCCGATGAGCGTATATAAAAGTCCCATTGCCGAGAAGGACTCTTCCTTCCACGCTGCAGATATAGCCGGTGAACTGTCATGGCATCTTGCCAGAACAACCGAAGATGATTCGTTACCTGTATTCCCTGCCGGTGTCACCATCGATTACGATGACCTGGTGGCGGGAAAGTATGTGTACAACAATATAATCAGTCTGTCGTTTCTGCCCGCAGACAATATAGGTACCTTCCCTGTTCCGGGAAGCAAGGCGGTGCTGTGTTATCACGACAACAATTCACCGGACATCGAAAGATCCTATCGCAAGATGCTGTCGCTTATCACTCGCAATAACCTTAAGCCTATCTCAGACCTGTACTCCATAAGCCTGTTCAATCTCTATGACAACAGCAGGAACCATACCTACTTCAAGTATCTGTTCATATGTGTTGAATAAAAAGTGCTGTGTATCAGAAAAATGAAAATCTGTCCAGCACTCCGGCTTCACTTAATGTGACCAGGCAGGACGATACCAACACAGCCACGATTATCAGACCGGTAACGATCCTTCTGAGTCTGATAAGTGTTCCCACGTTTTTCATCTCATATATTACCCAGTCATTCTTTTCCTGATCATATTCCGTACCGCAGTAGGGACAGGTTCTCGACTTGAATGCATCGAAGCTTCCTCCGCAGGAGGAGCACTGTATGTTTGTTATGGAGAAATTGTTCTCGTACGGAATATCCGTCCTTCTTCCGGCCTTGATCCTGTAGACCTCATCCCGTGTTTTTATCTTATTTCCAAGATCCCTTGAATTTTCAAAATACAGATCGGCGGTGACATTTACCATATTGCCTGTAGCACGGACACTTTTACATGCAATATAACCCTTTGATGCCACATCCACGATATTATCGAATTCTTCCCCGTTTCCGGATCCTCGGTAGAACGGAAGTTCCGCGCGTTTATCCGAGAACACGAATATCTTGAAAAGCGACATCATTTTTGCGGCGAAATATTCCAGGGTAAACTCCGGAGATATGACCGACATATGGGATTCAAACCTGGTACGGGAACCGATCACCTCAAACAGGGACGGCATCACCGTAAAAGCCCTGCGGAAACAATCAAGGAACCATCCGAAAAATCCTATGATAGGTATCATGATAACTGTAGTAACAAGTGCGGTAAAAAGAACCCGGGGCGAAGCAAGTGCCCCCAGTCCGCCATAGGTTTTGGCAATTACGGAAAGGCACATAAGGATATTGACCGGCAGAAGATAAAGTCCGTACTCCACTACGGTCTTAAACATTTTCTCCGCCTTACCGCTCATGTCAAATACGAAATAGTAATTCTTGACCTTCGGATACAGTTCGGACATTTCAAAATGTGTTCCGCAGTGAGCACACCCCTCCTGAAGCTCCGCGATGGTTGATACGGACCCGCAGTTAGGACAGCTGTATCTGTCACCGCTGACATCTTCTCCGTCACGCACTCCGACCACAGTTTCATAGATCGATTGCGGCACGCTCTTCCGGTATGTTTTCATACCGTCTCTCTGTATCGTCCTGTTATGAGTGATAAAATCCACGGTCCAGGAGGTGTCATAATGGCCGTCTTTCCATGACCTTACTCTGCTAAGTCCGTTCGGAAAAGGTCCTCTGTGGATCATTTCCTCCTTATACCTGAGATTCCTTTTTTCGAGACGATCTCTCTGGAGTTCAAGACAATAGCGAAGTTCCCTGTCCGCTGACATAACCTTTGCACCGGGCTCAAAAGCATGGCTTATCTCATTACGAAAATCGGCCGCAACTTTCTCTCTGTTATCAGTCATAACAACCTCCGATCACGAATCAGAATTTTATGAACAAACTCTATGGGGATACATATACTATACCCTTACAAAGCTCTTTTAACAACGTAAGAATCGGATCTTACAGTTCAAATATCATTTATTCCGATACGGTCTGTTCAAATATATGCCTGGTCACATACATCCTGTCACCGGCTGTAACTATCCCATAAACATTCTTCGCATAGGAAACAACCGGCGGTATAAAGATAAGATCCTTTATCTCATATTCCCCATACCGGATGGGAATATCCGCTCTGGTCAGGTTGGTGATGCTGATGTCACGCACCTTGGTCCCATAACCCAAAAGCTGTGCCAGATATGATGAAACCCTGCCGGAAAAGCATCCCGCATGTTCCAGATTCAGGGCGTCCTTCAGAGTAGGGTCCAGCGCACCCATAAAATTCAAGACAAAAAACTTATACCTGTCGTCGGAAAGCTTTCTGTTCATCAACGCATGCACTGCTTTGGCATTTTCTTCGAACGGCTTTCCCGGCACATATCTGTACCCAACGGAAATACCGGTTGCCTGGTTCCCCATGGATCTGTTACCGTCCGTTCTTCCGTCTACGGCAAGTCCGATGTCTGTTTTTTCATTGGAATCCCTGATCATGTCCGTGATCAGAAGCGCCGTCATGGATACACCGATCTTTCTGGCAGATTCAAGCAGACTGTTCCAGTCATCCTTTTCATATTTTGTGACGGTGACCTTTGTTTTCCTGCCTGTCCAATAATCCGAATATGCGTCATCCATATCCCCGAAGGTGAAAACACGCTTTTCCCTGCTCCACTTTTTGTTCCAGTGTTTTGTCAGCATTTTATAGACCGGGGGCAGACCGGCATCATCCGGAATGCTCTTCAGATCGAGCGACCTGAAAGGCCGGAATTCACACGCTACTCCGCTTAAGCATTTCATGAACGTTTCTATGAAATACAATAGGGATTTCCCGTCTCCGCCCAGATGGTGCATCATAAACACGATCCCGTCATGTGATAAAAAGCCCCTGATGAATTCGCCGTCTTCTATCCTGAACCTGTGTCTTTCATTGTCATATATCAGCTCATTAAGGGAAAGACCGCTCTGAGTGAATGTATTGGAACACGTCCCTTTTTCCGCGTCCGTGTAATACGCTTCCCCGTTCTGTTCGATCACTATTTTCGAACGAAGCACCTCATGATATGTACAGGCTTTATCAAAAGCATTTTTGAGAATATCAAAAGAGACATCCCCTTCAAGCTTCAGGCACATGGTGATGACAATGCTTACATCAAAGAGGTCGGCCCTCTCGGTTTCAATCCTGTATCTCATACGTATTTTCCTATTATCGCCACCCACAGATCCATGACTATTCTTGTGGGTGTGACCTTTGAATATATTCTGAAATATTTGGCAAAAAATCCCGGAACAGACATATCCCTGCCTTTCGCACTGTCCTTAAGTGCTTTATCAACCACTCTTTCAGGCTTTATCATCCCGGCGAAACGGATCTTCCTGCCATTTACCTCTTTGGGGAGCATCCCGGTATCCACCCACCCCGGACATACGCTTGTGACCGTGATGCCGCGTGACCTCAGCTCTTTGTTAACGGCTCGGGAAAGGTTCTTCAGAAATGCCTTGCTCGCACTGTATATGGCAAGATAAGGATTCGGCTGAAAAGAAGAAGCGGACGAAATGTTGATCACTCTTGATCCTTCGTTCATATACGGAAGAACTGCGGACATTATCACCGCAGGCGCGGTGCAGTTGATATTGCAGACCTGAAGGATATGTTCCACAGGCATTTTGTCGAAGGCTTCCATAAATCCGACTCCGGCATTATTGATAAGGATCCTGACATCCGGTGCACTGCTTTTAAGCATGCCTGATAAAACTTCGCACTTTCCGTCCGAAAGATCCGTGACCACCGGTACCACCTTGGGATACGCGGATTCGAGAGCTTCCATTTTACCGGGATTCCTGCCCACTGCCCATATCTCATCTATATCCTCCATAGCGGATATCCTGTCCGTAAAAATACTACCGATACCGCCCGAAGCGCCTGTGATTATTGCAATCCTGGCCATGTCACACCTCCAGCAGATGACACAGTGTTGCTTTATCGATCATCCGAAACTCCTTGATAAACAGTTTCTTAAGGGCATAAAGATATACGGTTCCCCAGTACAGATCTGCAAGCATAAGAGGGTCGCCCTTGCGCACGGTGCCTGCTTTCTGGCCCTTTTTGATGATCCCCGCAAGCGCTTCATACATATCGCTTTTATACAGACCGCTGTCCTGTTCCAGAAGAAGCTGCGTGTAGATTGTTATCTTGACCGCATAATCCTCGTCCTCAAGGCTTTTGATCACTTCTTCGGAAATCTTCTCTATTTTGGATGAGGAAGAAACCGGAAGTTTGGCAAGAGCTCTGATCTTCTTCACCTCAATCGAATTGTCGGCATTTTTACGGATCTCTTCGAAGAGTTCCTCCTTGGATCTGAAATATAGATATATCGTACCCTGACCTATTCCAATATGTCCGGCCAGATCACTGATCTTAGTATCACCGAATCCGTTCTTGGCAAAATAAAGTGATGACTCCCTGAGGATCCTGGACCTCATATCATCGCGCATCTGTCTGAACTGTTCTTCCGTTTTGGGCATGAGCGATCTCCTTTTATGACTGAATGAATATTCACTCATAAATCATATCACACATACCCGCTTTGTCAATCATTACGTTACGATGTGCGGGCAGGCACAAAAACACACCGATTATACCGCTTGGGATATGCTTATGTACCGCTTGGTAGCGGAGCTATTGAAGACAGCAGAAAGGGCAGATACTATGTAGTCACAAAGCAAACCCAAGGAGGTAAATCATATGACTACATTAACACTCAGCAAAAACGATCTCAGAAAAAAAGTGCAGGATTTTTCCTGCACGAAGAATCCGGAATGTGAATTGACGGAGCAGTCGTCCGGCCGCATCAGCGAATATACGGAAGGTCTGAATGCTCTCCGGAAAGACGCATCGGTGACGCAGAGAAGGGGACTTCCTTTTATGATGGCATCGGTCGTTCTCTGGACAGGCATAATGCTTTCAAGGATCTTCATGAAGGATATCCATTCGATGAATCTCTTCGTATTCATGACTTCAGCCTTCCTGATGCCTGTAGCCACAATATTTGGAAAGATCATAAAAGCGGACATCTACAAAAAGACTTCCAATCCGGTGAATAAGCTGGGATTTTTGTGCAATATCAACCAGTTCCTGTATCTTCCGATCGCCATGTGGGCATTCAGCGCGCACCCCGATTCGATGCTCCTGATCTATGCGATCATTTTCGCAGCTCACCTGCTTCCCTTCTCATGGGTATATGACAGTAAGATATATTTTTACGGTTCGATCATCGAATCCGTCGGCGTGATCTTCGTAGCTTATGCCTTCGGTTATCCCGTAGCCACAGCATTCATCGTGATCATGCAGCTGATAGTATGTATCGGACTTATCAGAGACATTCGAAGAAACGATATTTAATCATTCCTTTTTCCTGATATTCGTTTCGAAGGTATCTTTATCGATATACACTCCCGCTTCGGGATGATCTGTGACATTGATGACACAGTCAAAGGTTTCGATCATCCCCTCAAGGGGCTGTACCATACCGTCCCATCCTTCGGACTCGGGGAATTTCTCACGCAGTCTCTTCCAATCGGTGTAAAGATGTACCGCGGATCTGTCTCCCTTTCCCGCCTGCATGGCAAAAGAGATCGTGGTTCCCTGCTTTAATGTTACATTTCCGGATCCGTCGGGTTTTCCGATGTCACCTTTAAGCTTCATGGGAACAAGGAATCTGGCATTTCCGAGTTCACGGAACAGATGCGTGTAAAGTATCGAGAGCACGTTTTTCTCTTCATCGTTTGCGGGAGGATTCAGCTGACCGATCATAAGAAGCCATCTTTCCAGATCCGGATTGGTCACGGGAACCTGCACCTTCGGAACATCCTTATACTCGGGCTTGGGAACAAACATGGCCGCATCTATGACCAGCCTCTCATAGATGATCCCCACTCCGCAAGCACCGTTTAGATAGAAAGCACTACCCAGGAAATTATAGATCCCATTTCCGTCAGGTCCGTTTTCAACCTTAAGAAAATCGTATTTCGACGGATCGTAATTCTTTTTCCATATGCCGGAATAAGCCTGCGTTACAATGAGCAGATTCGGAGGAGTGGTGACATAGCTTCCGTTCTCCGCTTTGTAGGTATACGACATCATTGCAGGCTCACCGGTCCTTCTGCTCATCAGTACATATATCTCTTTGGATGAGAGAACCTTGCTGCAGATCTGCTTTGCAAAGGTATTTGAGATCTCGTTCCTTCGGGATACGAGCTTATCGGAAGCATCATTTGCATTTGTCTTGCAGTAGTTAAGATAAAGCTGGAACAATTCCACAATATCCGTCACGGACATACTGTCGTAATCTGCCTGTCCCAGTTCCAGTTTTCTGAAGGATATATAACCGTCACCGAGCGCATTAACATAAGCATCATGAACATCCTTAAGACTTGCTTCCCTTGAATGGATTACGGTGCCGGTCTTAAGCAGGCATTTGCTTCCGTTCTCGATAACTATGGAGACATTGGTATTTTCCGCGGTCTCCACGGACGTTTTACAGACCATAAGATCTGAGGCGATACCGATAGCCACTTCCGAATCGTCCGTGCCGGGATTTGATATATAGATTGCATCTCCTTTGTTGATGCGTCCGAACACATATCCTACAACAACCCTGTCTGCGGAATCATTCAGATTAAAAACATCCGCAACGGCAAAACAGAATCCTGCCCCGGAATTACCCTGCGCCGCTCCTACGGCGTTTTGAGCTGATGCGGTTTCGGTGTTCTTTTTTCCAAAGAGCTTATCTTTCAGTCCCATATTTTCTTCTCCTTTAGTGAGAGCGGTGTTCACCTCACATTGTATCTTATACGGGATGATCCCTCAACCGGATAGGATCCAAAAAATAAAGCCTCCGTTACCGGAGGCTTTAAATGTCCCCGGACAATCTGAAATATACCGAGTAGGGCAAAGTCTTTTATACCTTCACCACTCAATACCTTCATTAGTCCGCCTCCTAGAATGGTTCGAAATCTGCAATACTTCCAAGGTCCCTACCTTCCCTAGGACATAAAAAAACCTTGCAACCGTTTTAGGGTTACAAGGTTTATAAGTTTGCCTCTTTTAAAGGTTTTGAGGGTATTTAAGTTTGTCCGGGGACATTAAATAATCATTCGTATTCAACGGTTGCCGGAGGCTTCGGTGTGTAATCGAAGAGTACTCTGTTGATCCCGGGAACCTCGGAGATGATCCTCTTTACAAGATGATCGATCAGTTCGTCGGAGAGATGTTCGACAGTAACCTCCATAACATCGGTGGTATTGATCGCACGGATGATGCAGGGCCAGTCGAAGGTCCTCTTTCCGTCCTTTACACCGGTGGACTTGAAATCGGGAACAACGGTGAAGTACTGCCATACCTTGCCCTCGAGGCCGTTCTTGGCAAACTCCTCACGAAGGATCGCATCGGATTCGCGTACTGCTTCAAGTCTGTCTCTTGTGATCGCACCGGGGCAGCGGACACCGAGTCCGGGACCGGGGAACGGCTGACGGTAAACCATGCCTGCGGGAAGTCCGAGGCGCTCACCGACTATACGTACCTCATCCTTGAAAAGGATCTTGACAGGCTCAACAAGTTCAAACTTCATATCCTCGGGAAGACCGCCTGCATTGTGATGAGCCTTGATGCCTGCTTCGCTCTCCAGAATATCGGGCCAGATGGTTCCCTGTGCGAGGAATTCGATTCCGTCGAGCTTTCTGGCTTCCTCAGCAAATACCTCGATGAACTCACCGCCTATTATCTTACGCTTGGTCTCGGGATCGGATACACCTGCAAGCTTATCCAGGAATCTGTCGGTAGCATCCACATAGATCAGGTTTGCTTTCATCTGATTACGGAATACCTCGATAACCTGCTCGGGTTCACCCTTGCGGAGCAATCCGTGATTAACGTGAACACAGACAAGATTGTCGCCGATAGCCTTGATGAGCATTGCGGCAACTACGGATGAATCAACTCCTCCGGAAAGTGCGAGCAATACTTTCTTGTCTCCGATCTGCTCCCTGAGTGCCTGAAGCTGCTCCTCAATGAAAGCATCGGCAAGCTCGGGTGTGGTGATCCTTACCATGTCGTCCGGTCTTCTGTCGTATACCATATTCTTCTCCGTTTCTTATGTTTATTAATATCCGTTTACAGCTATCATCCTGTAAACAAAATATGCAAATTCAGCGCCTGTAACAGCTCCGTGAGGATCAATGAACTGCTCGGCTTTTGATGATCCCGGCGCTCCCCTTCCGTCCATGATCTCCCATGTGACGGCCCAGGTCATGCCTTCCCAGGCATAATAATCTATATCAAAATAATCGATGTAATCATCGGTCCTGCCGTAATCAAATGCGCTCTTGAGTCCCGCATACTCCGAATATCTCTGAAGCATGAACGCCAGATCCTGCCTGGATACCGGAATTCCGACTCCGAATGTATCGGAAGACACATAAGGATATCCGACGCAGATGTCATTTTTCTCAGCCCAGATCACAGCTTTTTCATATACGCTTCCGGGCACGACATCCGTATAACCGGAACGCCCTCTCACGGAAGGACACCCTGCCATGTTATAAAGAAGAAGGACCGCAGTCTCCCTTGTGATAAGGTCTCCCGCGACAGACGGATCATAATGAACATCTGTAAACGAAGGCATCACTCCCGTTGTGGGAACCATCGTCAGCAGCACTCCGTCATCGAAGCAAAGGAAATAAAGAAGATCCTCTCCGTAATCTATCGACCATGAATGTCCCCTGCAGACCGCATACTCAGCCTTCACGGTTCCGGAAGTATAGGTCTTGATAAGGAAGGGATTGTTTCCGATATTCAGAGTTACGAAGTTGTTCGTAAATGCCTGTAAAAAGAAAACATCGGGGTTATAGGACAGATCAAGTGCTGCAAGCTGATTGCATGCGCAATCAAGATATGCGAGCTTGGGATTATGCGAAAGGTCAAGCGCGCTTATACAGTTATAACTGCAGATGAGCTTTTGAAGTTCCGGGTTGTGACTTACATCGATCGAAAACACACCGTTATGTGCGCAGTTGTAATACTGAAGTTCCGGACAGCGGCTGACATCAATGCTTCCCAGTCCCATATTATCCCAGATATCAAGTCTCTTCAGCTTGGGATTATGAGTGACATCAAGCGTGGTCAGATGATTTCTGAACGCATCCAGATGAGTGAGTTTGGGATTGTGCGATACATCCAGAGTGTACAGCTCGCAGGATCCGCAGGTCAGATGCTCAAGTTCCGGATTGTGGCTTACATCAAGAACCGGAAGAGGATTGGTATTGCACTCGATGAATGCCATCTTGGGATTGTTCGAAACATTGAGTGAGACCAGGTTGCAGTCATAGCAATAAACCCATACCAGTTCGGGATTGCCCGAAAAATCCAGTGAGTTAAAGAGATTGTTGGAACACCATACACCGCGAAGATCCTTATTGTTACTGAGATCCATCGAAGTAATATAGTTATCTTTGCACCAGAGTCCCTGAAGTGCGGTGAAATACTCAACGCCCTTTACGGATCTGATTCCCATTCCCTCGCAATAGATATTCAGAGTTGTGGCTATCTCATAGTCATCAAGAATGCCGTTCCTGTTCGCATCACAGCTCGATGATATAACCGCCCTGAAATTAGCATCGGGAAATGTGGCACTATTTATAGGAACCGCCGCATCGGCCTTAAAGCTTATAACAAACGGCACAGCTACCACAGCAGCCAGTGCCAGTATCAGTTTCTTAAAAATCTTCATTCAATATCCCCCCGAATAAAGATTAAAATGCGTATACAAATCCTACAATAAAAAACATAAGAGCTACAAAGCACCAGCCTAATATGAAAAAAGTTTTCCAAATATTATCCAAGGTTTCGCTTGGTTCAAGTTCTTTAAAACCTATTCTTGTAAAGATAGATATAGACGAAGCTACAAATGATAAAGAAAACAAAAACCAACCAGCTTTTTCGCGATCGTGAAAAGGATTGACCAAAACTAGACTGACCAAAACTAAAAGAAACGATATGCTTGGAATCGATAAAATGGCGAAAAAAACGAATATCAATAAAGTTCTTGTCGATTTTTTCATGCGTTCAATCCTATAAGATCACTCAAGTTCCACGGTCCCGGGAGGCTTCGATGTAAGATCGTAGAGTACGCGGTTTACTCCCCTTACTTCATTTATGATGCGGTTCATAACCTTCATCAGTATGTCATAGGGAATCTGTGCGGACTCTGCGGTCATGAAGTCGACTGTTTTTACCGCACGCAGTGCAACGGCGAAATCGTAAGTTCTCTCGTCACCCATTACACCTACGGAACGCATATTGGTAAGTGCCGCAAAATACTGGTCGGGCATCCATGAAGGCCAATAGCTTCTGAGAAGCGCATGGTCGGGCTTTTCCCTGTCTATCTTAACGCCTGCTGCCTCGGCTGCTTCATAAGCATACTCGTTGGCTGCGGCCTCAACCTCTTCGCGGTAGATCGCATCCGAATCCTGAACAATTTTTACTTTCTCAGCGGAAACATCTCCTATGATACGGATACCGAGTCCGGGTCCGGGGAAGGGCTGTCTGAATACGAGCTGATCGGGAATGCCGAGTTCAAGACCAACCTTACGCACCTCATCCTTGAACAGATTTCTGAGAGGCTCGATTATCTCCTTGAAATCAACATGCTCGGGAAGACCGCCTACGTTGTGGTGTGATTTGATGACTGCGGATTCACCGCCGAGACCGGATTCTACAACATCCGGATAAATGGTTCCCTGTACAAGGAAGTCTACGCGTCCGATCTTCCTGGCTTCTTCCTCGAATACTCTTATGAATTCTTCGCCGATGATCTTACGCTTTCTTTCGGGCTCTGCGATTCCCGCAAGCTTTACGTAGTATCTCTCTGCGGCATTTACTCTTATGAAGTTAAGATCGTAGGGGCCATCCGGACCGAATACGGCTTCTACCTGGTCTCCCTCGTCTTTCCTCAAGAGACCGTGATCTACGAATACGCATGTGAGCTGCTTTCCGACCGCCTTGGACAGAAGTACCGCGGCAACGGAAGAATCAACTCCTCCCGAAAGCGCACAGAGAACTTTTCCGTTTCCTACTTTTTCCCTGATGAGCTTTATCTGTTCCTGTACAAAGGAATCCATCTTCCAGTCGCCCGCGCATCCGCAGACATTGTAGAGGAAATTACCGAGCATCTTCGTTCCCTCGGGAGTATGAAGAACCTCGGGATGATACTGGAAACCGTATAATTTCTTTTCATCATTAGCGATCGCTGCATAAGGACAATTGTCGGTCACTGCGATCGACTTAAAACCCGGAGCTATCTTCGAGATATAATCATTATGGCTCATCCAGCAGGTTGTGTTTTCCTTTACCCCCTCGAATACGGGTGAGGATGTGTCCACCTTAAGAGCTGTGTGACCGTATTCCCTTACGGGGGCCTTCTCGACATTTCCGCCGAGCACAAGACTCATAAGCTGTGCTCCGTAGCAGAGGCCGAGGACGGGAACTCCCATTTCGAAGAGCTCCTTATCACACGATGCGGCGCCCTCTTCATAGCAGCTTGCGGGTCCGCCGGTGAGGATGATGCCCTTGGGATTCATTGCCTTGATCTGTTCGATCGGAGTCCTGTAAGAATAGATCTCACAATAGACATTATTTTCTCTTACTCTTCTTGCGACCAGCTGGTTGTACTGTCCGCCGAAATCTATAACCAAAACGAGTTCTTTATCCATTTTCCCTTCCTTTCAACGAACAAAATTATATATGAATTTATTCCATAATAAAAGAAAACAGGCCTATTAT
>JAEEGG010001724.1_pt1 | contig 58008 bp, 56 predicted proteins | sample 9134161 | NCBI WGS metagenome assembly JAEEGG01 (sample SAMN16246543, study PRJNA631951) | gut metagenome | biome: gut microbiome; feature: rumen; material: CR-attached | host: Bos | place: Iran: Karaj | collected 2018-10
CCATGCCGTGGTCCCGGCTCGTCGTAACGAACACGATCTCACAGCGGGTATCGACCTTCCGCAGCTGCCGCGCCGCTTCGATGCCGTTGAGATGCGGCATGTAAATATCCAGAAATATGATTTTCCATCGATCGGGATGCCACTTGGAGATCAGTTCCGTTCCGTCGGAAGCGGTCTCGATCTCGAGCTCCACGTCATGCGTCTTCTCGTAAGCGCGAAGCTTCCGAATCAGGTTTGCACGTTCCTCGGGCAGATCATCACAGACCAATAATGAAATCGTCATATGGGTATTCTCCTCTTTGCCAGGCCTGTAAAGCCGTCCGCACAGATTGTACATAGGTCCTTCCCAACGGGATGGAAACGCCGCCGCGGAGCGTTACCGCGGTATAGGTCATGCCGGTCACGAATCCGAGATGGACGATATAGCTTCGATGACAGCGGATAAAGGGCGGACCGGGCAGCAGCTTTTCCATCTCGTCGACAGAATAGCGCAGCCGTATGCTCGTCTTCCCCTGATTGAACAGACAGTAGTGCTTGGCTGCCTCCACATAGCGTATCCGCCCCAGCGGCAGGCGAAACGTCCATCTCTTTGACGGCGACTCCAGACTGAGTCGTCCGCACTGCAGATGCCGTTCGCAGGCGTTCATGGCGTCCGCAATTCGGTTCTGATCGAAATCCGGCTTCAAAAAAGCGGAGGGATGCCACCGGTAGGAACGGATCGCGCGTCCGGCGTCTCCCGAGATCAAGATCAACCCTGTATCGGTATGCCGCGCCGGCAGTTCCCCCTTCGGCTCGACGCTGTCCATATCCAGGATCAGCAGCCGAAAGCCGCCGCTGTCGCCGAACGAAACGGCTTCCGTCCGCTCGGCGGACAACACGACGCACTCGGCGCGAGCCCAACGCCGAAGCATACCGATAAGGCGCGCAGCCATTTCCTCCGAAGCGGTACAGACGCGCACACAAATTGCGTTGTCGTATACGATACCCAACCCCGTTTGCCCCCACTTGCATCAAAGCATATACCCTGTTCTTCCGGCAGTACCTGCCTTCGGAAGGAACAGTTTGCACCTATGATGCGATTTTATATTATATCAAATCAAGGTAAAAATCAACTGTTTATCAAAAAAAACACATGGATATCCTCCGGCAGCGATCTGTTTGTTTTACGCCGCCGACAGATATGCAAAGCATCATAGCAATCCGGTCGTCCGAAAGGCGGAAAACGGTTGTGCGATCCAAACAGACATGGTATAATCAGTCTGAACCGGCTTCTGCGTTTCTTCAGGCGCTCCCGTTCCGCCGCTGTCCGGGCATCCGGCAGCGCCTTCCCCGCCGAAAGCCGCGATCGGCACACATCCAAAGAGAAAGAGAGAAAAAACGAATGAAAAAACTGAGTCTAATCCCGGCGGTGCTGCTGCTTGCAGCGCTTTTGACCGTATGCACGCCCAATCAAACGGTCGAGGGCTATCAGGGGATCGACGTCGTCTCGCCCGAATGGATCGGCACGCTTGATGCCGCAAAGGACGCAAAGCAGCTCTTTGTCGTTGCCGCATTCGCGGAGGACGCGACGGACGCGTGGATCTCGCTCCACGAAAAGCAGAGCGACGGAAGCTGGCACATGGTGATGACGACGCCGGGCTTTATCGGAAAGAACGGCATCGGCAAGACCCGCGAGGGTGACGCCAAAACGCCGGTCGGCGTGTTTCGCTTCAACCGTGCGTTCGGTATTGCCGACGATCCGGGATGCGCGATCCCTTACGTCAAAGCGGATCACAATACCTATTGGTCGGGCGATCCGCGCGAGGGCTTCCGCTATAACGAACTGGTCAGTTTGAAGGATCTTCCGGGGCTTGACGTCGAAAGCGGCGATTCCGAACACATCATCGACTATATCTACCAGTATCAGTATTGCCTGAACATCAGCTACAACGAAGAAGGCACGCCCGATCTCGGCTCGGCGATCTTTCTGCACTGCCTCGGACCGGTCAAGCCGTTCACGGGCGGCTGCGTTGCCATCCCGGAGGATCATATGCGTTTCGTCATGCAGCATATCGATGCGGATACAGTCGTCGTGATCGACTCGTTTGAAGCGCTGTCCGGCAGCGCCGACTGGCCCGAAAGCACCTGGCCCGACAGAAGATAACGGAACGGTCCTGTATCCGCTGTTTTCATAAGAGCAGCACAAACGGGAGGCCGCCGATGTTCGGGAATGCAAAAACGGGATCGTGAAGATCGGCGATTCCGAGATGCACAAAGCCTCGTTCAGGACCGTCGGGAAAGCGCCGGAACTGCTGCCGGGGCTGTCGGGCGGATTGGCAGCCGTGCAGGGCAAAGCGATGCTGCCCGCGCGCCCATAAAGAACAGATTTCACGCTGCCGCTATTTGACGGAAGCACAATGTGACCGGATCAACGCGGATTCAACGATTCCCTCCGGATAACCTGCCGGACTTCTTCATAACAGATCATGTTTTTTGATCAGCTCCTCGAATTGAAGAATCAAGTCAGCTCGTTTATCTCTGCGGCATTCGGTCCGGATATGTCGGACGATCCCTGCTTCTGTCCAACAGTCCTTTTTGCTGAATGCGTTACGCTGCATATGGGATCGCTTGACAGCAATATCTGCTTATGATATTCTTCCTAATAATCTTATAGAGTTTCATCGATAATAGTGCTTCAAGACTTCCGGAATCCGGACGATGAAGCCCGGATCGTATACAGGTCTCTATCAGCCTTTGTGCGTGAATATATGTGAACCTACGGGAGCGCTGAAGCCAACCGATGCCGAATATGTTGTCAAGTATGCATGTTCATATCATCGCACATCTGACGTTATAGCTTCTTACAAACCGCGAGGACGGCTATATGAAAACGGATCTGAAATGCAACGGCGAATTTGTGACGGTCAACGGACACAGGCTTCATGTATATGTGCAGGGGAATCAAAATGCTCCGGCTATTGTGCTGATGTCAGGTCATTGTACCATATCGCCTGTTTATGACTTCAAGGTTCTGTATGAGAAACTGATACATGATTTTAAGGTCATCATTATTGAAAAGTGTGGGTAAAGTTATTCGGATATCTGGGTTTCTCCCTGTGATATAGACTCGCTTGTTTCCGTACAAAGACAGGCATTGACGGCTTTGGGAGAAACAGGACCGTACATTCTGGCGCCGCATTCCCTGTCCGGTCTGGAAGCCCTCAGGTGGAAGCGAACGTTTCCCGATGAAGTCTCCGCCATCATCGGAATCGATATGGCAACGCCTCTGTCATGCAGCGTCTGGACCGAGAAAGACATCAAAAAAACGATCCGTCTTATGAATGACATGCGACGTCTGAAACTCGGAAACGTATTGGTGTCGTTGGTCAATCTTTCTTAACGGAAGATGAAATCAAGCAGCACAACCTTTTGAAGAAGCGAAATGTATTCAATATATGCCATGTCAACGAAGCGCGCGAGATGCTGAACAATGTAAAAATCGCAGGAAACGGCGGAACCGTTCAATGCCCGCCCCTGTTGTTCTCATCCAACGGCAAAGATCAGGAGCGGGATTGGGTTGAAAATCAGCAGAAATTTGCAGAAATCATGGGAGCAAAATTGATTTCTTATGATTGCGGGCATTCTATCCACCAGTTCAAAAGCGATGAAATGAGCAAGGAAATCATTGAGTTTGTCAATTCATTAAAGAAATGAATCCCGGTCTGCCGGAAGGAGCAAGCCCTCGAACCGTAAACGGATGCAAACAGGGCTGTTATGAAAGTCCGAAGATACTGGAAAGACCTGTGGGAAAGAGGTTTCCACAGGTCTTTTGCTTAAAATATATAAAAATATAAACACACAACGCCGGCTGCATGTGTTATACTGTTTTTATAACGCTGCGCAGCAGACGTTTGATAACATAAAGCCAGGGAGAAATCAACATGAGCCGCTTTCTGAAACGAATCCTTGCCCTTTCACTGACTCTGATGCTGATACTGTGTCTTGTCCCTTCGGCATTTGCCGAAGCAATAAAGACCGAAACGGACAGCGCCGGACACGGTTATGCGCAGCACGGCTTGGGCCGTCTGCCCGAGCGTCGCCGCGGTACATCGCAGCCGTCGGACGGTATTTCCGGACACAGCGGTCTGCAGACGGCAAGTCTGCCGGCAAGCTATGACAGCCGCGATTACGGTTACATCACCCCCGTCAAGGACCAGGGCAACTATAATACCTGCTGGACGTTCGGCACAGCCGCGTCCTGCGAGGCGTACATGATCAAGCACGGCGTCCATGTAGGCGAAGACGGTCCGGCAGCAGATCTCAGCCTGAATCTGTCCGAATATCATCTTGCCTATTACACCTACACCGACGCGTATGACGCGGAGGGCATGCTGACCGGCGACAAGACATATTTCCTCAGCAGCCATGCAAACGGCAGCTTTCTTGAGGCGGGCGGCACCGGCGAGCTCGTCAGCTATCCGCTGATGCGCTGGACGGGGCTTGCCGACGAATCGGACGTCGCGCTGATGTACAGCTCCGCAAACTCCGCAGGGCTGGGCAGCGAGCACGCCTACCAGAACAACGTCGCGCATGTCACCTCCGTGCGGCATTTCTTCGGCTCCAATGTGGACGAGGTCAAGCGTCATATCATGGAGTACGGCGCAGGCTCTATGGGCGTCCGCGTCAGCAACACAGCAGGTACCGGGTATCACGGCGGCGTCAATACCTCCTCCGGCACCATCTGCTGGATTCAGTCCGCAGTCGCGTATCAGGACACCGGCTTCTACTACGCGGACCACGACGTAACGGTCGTGGGCTGGGACGACACCTTCTCCAAGGAGAATTTCAATCAGGGCTACCGCCCCACGAGCGACGGCGCATGGATCGTGAAAAATTCCTGGGGCACGGGCGTCGGCGACAGCGGCTACTTCTACGTCTCGTACGAAGACTCCGCCACCCGCGCGAGCTACATTTCCTTCTTCTCCGTGGAAGACGTCGACAACTATGATCACAACTACCAGTACGACGGCTCCGGCAACTACTATAACTCCGAGGAGATGGTCACCGGCGATTCCGTCGCGCAGGTCTTCGTCGCAAACGGAAACGAAACGCTGGAAGCAATTGCGCTTGCGCTTTACGGCGACAACACCGATTACACCGTAAAGGTGTACACCGGCTGCACCGTCGACGATCCCTCCTCCGGCACGCTCGCCGCGACCAAGACGGGCAATTTCGATTACTGGGGCTATCAGACCATCAAGCTGGACGATCCTGTGACGCTGACCGCGGGACAGCGCTTTGCGATCGTGATCACCTTCTCCGGCAGCGACATCAATGTCGCGTACGACACCACGATCCAGGAGGATCATTACTATCACATGGGTCTTCTGCACATGACCCATCCCAATACCTCCTATTTCAAGGGTGTGAACGACAGCGGCTGGACGAACAAGTCCGGCGACGGCAACTACCGCATCAAGGCGTTCACCAAGGACGTTCCCGAGGATCCGGTCCCGATGGACCTCAGCTGCGTCGCTTTGGGTTCGGTGTACACGACCGTTTCGGGTACCGCGGGCGACAAGGTCCAGCTTCCGGCAACCGCCCCCGCCGCGGACGGCTGGAGCTTTTTGGGCTGGGTCACCGCGCCCGTCAGCGAGACCTCGGTAAAGCCCTCCTTCTACAAGCCCGGCGCGAACTTCAAGCTGACGGTATCCGTCCCCGCGGTCTACGCGCTCTATATGAGAGCCGAGCCGATCAACGCGCCCGTGACCTATAAGCTGATCACCTCCATGCCGGACACCTGGGTCGGCAAGTATGTCCTCGTGGCGGTCCCGCAGACCGGTACCACGGAATACGCGCTGACGGGTCTGTCCGCCGGCACCGAAGGCGTCAACATCGAAAACTCCTCCACCGGCGCGTCCACACAGTTCACCGACACCGGGATCACAAGAGACGGCACGACCTTGAGCAACGTACCGGACAGCTACGTCTTTGAGGTCGCCTCCACAAGCTGCGGACTGTCGCTGAAGAGCGTGAGCGAAGGAAGCTATTACGGCAGCAAGAGCACCGGCAGCGGCGCTTCATCCTATGCGCTCTACGCCTATCCGGAGTTCCAGGAGTCCAATACCGCCTGGACGTTCGAGATCGACGATGACGAGATGTATCTGAAGAACAACAGCGCAGGGAGCATTCCCTACGTTGCGGTCAGCGGCGCCTGGGGATTCTCCCTCACCCGTTACGGCAGCGAGTTCAAGTTTTATAAACAGAACCCCACCGAGAACTACTATTACGCCACCGAGATCGGCGGAAGCGCGCATACGCACACGCTGACGCACACCGCCGCAAAAGCGCCTACCTGCGGCGCTGCAGGCAATATCGAATACTGGTTCTGCGCATTGTGCGGCAAGTACTTCTCCGACGCCGCCGCGCAGAATGAGATCGCCTATGCCGACACGGTCCTTTCGGCAACCGGCGCGCATACATACAGCGGCTGGACCTCAAACAGCAACGGCACGCACAGCCATGTCTGTTCCGTCTGCGGCGATACGGTCACCGAAAACTGCACCTACATCGACGTCGTGACGGAGCCGACTGCCGCCGAACAGGGCTATACGACACACACCTGCAGGTACTGCGGCTATTCCTTTGTTGACAACTACGTCGATCCGCTCGGCTATACGGTCAGCTTCTCCGTGCCCGCAGGCGTGACGGCGCCTGCCGCCACGCACTGCCCGGCGGGAGGAAGCATCACGCTGCCCACCCCCGGCGCGCCCGCAGGCTACACCTTCTGCGGCTGGGTCACAGAGGATTACGATCACGTCGCGACCATGCCTGCCGTGCTTGCCGGCGCCTACGCCGCGACTGCGGATATTACACTTAAAGCGCTGTATTCCCATGCGGAAGCTGCAGAGAGCGGCTACCGGCTTCTTACCTCCGCTCCCGATTCCTGGGAAGGCGACTATGTCATCACCTGCGGCAAGACGGATGCGCTGTACGCGCTGAAGGGCATTGCCGGCGCCAAAAAGTACGAGTCCGCGACGGCTGGCGGCGTTTCCACGTTTGCCGATACCGGCATGACGCTGAACGGCGATCTGCTGACGAACGTGAGCGGCGCATACGTCTTTACGGTCACCTCGGTCGGCGGCAAATTCACGATCCGCAACGCGGAGGCCGGCACATATCTTGCAAGCAGAGGCGGCTACCTTTACAGCTGCAAAACCGACACAGCCGCCTACTGCCGCTGGTCGTTCGCCATGGACGGCGACGTCGCGGACGCAACGAATGCGGCGAGCCGCACACTTTCGCATCTCGGTTTCAGCACCGTTAAGGGCTGGTTCTCCATCGTCCGAAAGGCGGACAGCCGGATCTGTTTCTGGAAGATGACAGACGCGCAAGGCTCCACGGTCTATACCACCGTCATCGACTGAACCTGAAAACGCACAAAAGCTCCCGCAGGGGAGCTTTTTGCATATTATCAATCTGTTCGATCGACGCCGAGACGCACGGAAGGGAAACATACGGAAGCCAAAGGCTTTCTGCGGATCGGGCGGCGCATACTGCGTCGGCAAAAAAACGCCCCGGTCTGCGCGATAAATCGGCGACCGGGGTGTTTTTGCTGCTGTCAGTCTAAATTGAAGTCGTTGACGTCGTCGATGGATTCGCCGCCGATGCCGGGACCGACGCGTCCCGCGATCAGATAGCAGCGCTCGATCGGATCGTACACGATACGGTGCAGAAGGCGGAACTCCTCGACCTTGCCGGTCGACGCGACGTGCGTACGCGGACCGGTGCACGGATGCACAATCTCGCCGATGCGCACATGTCCGTCGTCCACATAGGTGATCGGCAGATCGGACGCGATCGCGGTGCTGACCTTCAGCTCCAGCTCGTCGAGATCGACGTTCGGCTCCTTCTCGTCGAAGGCAAGCAGAAAGCCGTGTTTGATGTCGCGGTGACGCGCGCGCCGGTATTCCTCCTCCGGCAGGAAGATCTCGCAAAGGTCCTCCGCGGTATGCGCCATACGGCGATAGACGATCGACTTTGCGACCTTGTCGTGCAGCTCGGAGGGCAGCGGTCCGAAGATCGTGGGACGGGAAACGATGATCTCGTCGCCGACGCCGATCATCAGATCCGCGTTGCGTTCGTTCAAAAGCGGATAGATCATGTCGAAATGCTCGACGACGACGCGCTTGCCCTTTTTGATCGCTTCGAGGATCGCTTCTGCGAGCACGCCGAGTTGCGTGAACGCCGCCTCAAAGCGGATGTCGACATGATAGGTATGCGCGGTGAAAAAGCCGGAGCCTTCGATATCGAGGATCGGCAGCGGACGCACGTTGACGCCGTCGTCGTCGTTGGTAAGCTCCAGTCCCGGGAACATGCCCTTGATCAGCATGCTCTTGCCGGATCCGGCTTCCCCGATGATGCCGATCAGTTTGTCGAACGGCGACAGATAGAGCTGCGCGATCTGCATGCCGAGATCGTACATGCGGTCGCGTCCGCGCGGGGCGAAAAAGACACTGTATGAATGGTTTTGCTGCATTCTTCCGGAATACGACATGGACGTTCCTCCTGCTGATGTTTGCGCATTTATTATTATAATACACCTTTTCACATTTCTCAACGGGGTATTACTGTATATTTTCACCGGATGTCCTTGAATGTTCCGCAGAACGGCGTTATAATGAACCTGATAAAGGGGATGAATCCCCGAAAACATCGGAGGGGAATATGCGAAGAAGCATGCTCTTTTTGCCGGGCAACACGCCGAACATGATCATCAACGGCGATTCGCTCGGCGCGGATAGCATTATCCTGGACCTGGAGGACGCCGTTTCGCCGGACGAAAAGGATTCGGCAAGGCTTTTGGTGCGCAGCGCGATCAGGGAAATGGGATTCACGGGCGTTGAAATCACGGTGCGCATCAATTCGATCGACACCGACTATTGGCAGGACGATCTCGAAGCGATCGTACCGCTGAAACCCGATCTCATCATGCCGCCGAAGGCGTCGAGCGCCGCGGACATGCAAACGCTGGACGCATACATTGCTAAGGTCGAAGAAAAGTCGGGGATCCCCGTCGGGACCGTCAGACTGATCCCGCTGATCGAGACGGCGCTCGGCGTGGAACGTGCGTTTGAGATCGCTTCCGCCTGTCCGCGCGTGACTGCGCTGTTCTTGGGCGGCGAGGACCTCACGGCGGACCTCAGATGCAAGCGTACGAAGGCGGGCAACGAGATCGACTACGCAAGAAAGCGCCTCGTCTGCGCGGCAAGAGCCGCGGGGATCGACGTCTACGACACGCCGTTTACAGACGTCAACGACGACGAGGGGATCGTGATCGACGCGGAGTATGCAAAATCGCTCGGCTTTACCGGAAAGAGCGCGATCGCGCCGCGCCATGTGCGCACGATCAACGAGGTGTTCAGCCCGTCGCTTGCGGACATCGAATATGCAAAGCTCGTATTCGAGGCGATCCGCATCGGAAAACTGCAGGGCAAGGGCGCTGTTTCCCTGCGCGGAAAGATGATCGACAAGCCGATCGTCGAACGCGCGCGGCAGACGCTCGAAGCGGCAAAACAGCTCGGCATCGGAGGGCTTGAAGATGAATAAGATCCGTCAATCCATTCGCGAAGCAATCATAGACAGCGGACTCAGAAGCGGCATGACCGTTTCGTTCCACCATCATCTCCGCAACGGTGACTATGTGCTGAACATGGTCATGGACGAGATCGCGGCTTTGGGCATTCGCGACCTCACCGTCAACGCAAGCTCGCTGTTCGATACGCACGCGCCCTTGAAGGAGCATATCAAAAACGGCGTCGTAACGACGATTTTAACGGACTACATGTCCGCGGGGCTCGGGAGCTTCATCTCCGCGGGCGGTATGGAAAACCCCGTGCAGTTCCGCTCGCACGGCGGACGTCCCGCCGACATCGAAAGCGGCAGAACGCCGATCGACGTGGCATTCATCGCCGCGCCTGCCTGCGATCCGATGGGCAACTGCACCGGCAAGCTCGGAAAGAGCGCCTGCGGTTCTTTGGGCTATGCGATCCCCGACGCGAAGAACGCAAAGTTCGTCGTAGCGATCACGGACGAGCTGCACCCCTATCCCCTTGCCGGCTGGTCGATCCCGGAGACCGACGTGGACGCGGTGGTCGTCGTCGATTCGATCGGCGATCCGAAGGGCATCGTGTCCGGCACGACCAAGATCACCCGTGATCCCGTGGGGCTTCTGATGGCGCAGACCGCGGTCGACGTCATCAAGGCGTCCGGGCTTCTCAAAGAGGGCTTCAGCTTCCAGACCGGCGCGGGCGGCGCGTCGCTGGCGGCTGCAAAATACCTCAAGGACGTCATGCTCAGGGAAAAGATCCGCGGAAGCTTCGGTCTCGGCGGCATCACCGGGTATCTTGTCGACATGCTCAACGAAGGCTGTTTCGACGCTTTGATGGACGTGCAGTGCTTCGATCTCAAGGCGGTCGAATCCATCCGCACGAACCCGAAGCATTGCGAGATCTCCGCAACGCATTACGCCTCGCCGTCCGCAAAGAGCGCGGTCGTCGATTCGCTCGACGTCGTGATCCTCGGCGCGACGCAGCTCGATACGGACTTCAACGTCAACGTGCACACCGACTCGAACGGCAGCATCATGGGCGGCTCGGGCGGTCACAGCGACACGGCGGCAGGCGCAAAGCTCTCCATGATCATCGCGCCGCTGTCCCGCGCAAGGCTTCCGATCGTCACCGACCGCGTGACCTGCATCAGCACCCCCGGCAGCACGATCGACGTGCTCGTTACACAGAAGGGCGTTGCGGTCAATCCGAAGGACGCGGAGCTGAAGCTTCGGCTCCGGGACGCCGGCGTGAAGCTCGTCGACATTCACGAGCTCAAGGAGCTGGCGGAGCGCGTAAGCGGCGTGCCCGAAAAGCCGCGGCTTGGCGAAAAAGTCGTCGCCGACGTCATCTATCGCGACGGCACGGTGATCGACCGGATCCGCAATGTATTGCAATAAGGAGCAATTATGAGAGAAATTCAGGCAAATCTTTTGACCGAAGCGATCGCAAGGCTCGCGATCGAGGCAAACTGCGTGCTGCCGTGCGACGTAAAGCGCCGCATCGAAGACGCGCGAAAGAACGAGCCGTGGCCGACCGCGCAGGGCATCCTTGACAAGATCATCGAAAACTACGGCATTGCGGAACAAAACACCGTTCCGATCTGCCAGGACACCGGCGTTTGCTGCGTGTTTCTGAAGATCGGACAGGACGTGCACATCGAAGGCGACCTCCGCGCCGCGGTCGACGAGGGCGTGCGCCTTGGCTATGGCGAAGGATATCTTCGCAAATCCGTCGTCAAGGACCCGCTGCGCCGCGTCAACACCGGCGACAACACGCCCGCCATGCTCTACACCGAGATCGTCCCGGGCGATGAAATCGAGATCACGGTTGCGCCGAAGGGCTTCGGCAGCGAGAACATGAGCCGTCTTGCGATGCTCAAGCCTTCCGACGGCGTGGAAGGCGTCAAGGCGTTCATCCTGAAGACCGTCGAGGAAGCGGGACCGAACCCCTGTCCGCCTGTCATCGTGGGCGTCGGCATCGGCGGCACGTTCGACAAGGCGGCATACCTTGCGAAGAAAGCCCTGATGCGCAGCACGGACGAGCGCAGCGCGGATCCGTATTACGCCGAACTCGAAGCGGAGCTTCTCGACAAGATCAACGCGCTCGGCGTCGGTCCGCAGGGCTTCGGCGGACGCACCACCGCGCTTGCGGTCAACATCGAATGGATGCCGACGCATATCGCGGGACTGCCGGTTGCGGTCAACATCAACTGCCACGTCACACGGCATAAGACCGTCGTGCTGTAAGGAGGCGGAACCATGGAACGAAAGATTCAGCTCCCCATCACGCGGGAAATCGCGAGAACGATCAAAAGCGGCGAAAGCTGCCTGCTTTCCGGCGTGATCTACACCGCGCGCGACGCGGCGCACAAGCGTCTCTGCGAGCTTCTGAAGGACGGCAAGCCCCTGCCCTTCGACGTAAAGGACGCGACGATCTATTACGTCGGACCGACGCCCGCAAAGCCGGGCTCCGTGATCGGCTCGGCGGGACCGACGACGAGCTACCGCATGGACGCGTACTCTCCCGCCATGATCGCCGCCGGCGAGACCGGCATGATCGGCAAGGGCAAACGCAGCCCGGAGGTCGTCGCCGCCATGAAGGAATACGGCGCGGTGTACTTTGCCGCGATCGGCGGCGCGGGCGCGCTTTTATCGAGCTGCATCAAAAAGGCCGAGATCGTCTGCTATGAAGACCTCGGCGCGGAAGCGGTGCGGCGTCTTGAGGTTGAAAACCTCCCTGTCGTGTGCGTGATCGACAGCGAAGGAAACAACCTTTACGAGACCGGCAGAAGCGCATATCTTGCGACGCTTTGACACCGCAAACCGCACGGAAATATATTGTCGGTTTTTCCCTGTTATGTCTTGACTTTGCGGGGGATTCGTCGTACCATGGCGATGTATATGGAGTATTTGATCCGGTACCGGATCGGTATAAAATAATAAGTGAGGACGATCATGGAAAAGCAAAAGAAAACGCTGGTCATCGGCGTCATCGGCGCGGACGTACACGCCGTCGGCAACCAGATCCTGTACCACGCCTTTACGGACGCGGGCTTCAACGTCATCAACCTCGGCGTCATGGTCTCGCAGGAGGAGTTCATCAACGCCGCGATCGAGACGAACGCGGACGCGATCGTCGTTTCGTCGCTGTACGGACAGGGCGAGCTGGACTGCCGCGGTCTTCGCGAAAAGTGCGACGAAGCGGGTCTCGAACACATCCTGCTGTACGTCGGCGGCAACATCGTCATCGGCAAACAGCCGTTTGAAGAGGTCGAAAAGCGCTTCAAGGCGATGGGCTTCGACCGCTCCTTCCCGCCGGGAACCGCTCCCGAGGTGGACATTGCGTATCTCAAACAGGACCTGCATGTGGAGGACTGACGTTCGGGAGCTGACGCAATGAAGCCTGTTCTTTTGATCGATTTCGGCAGCACCTATACCAAGGTGACCGCGGCGGACGTCGACGCCCCGCGGCTTTTGGGTACCGCAAATTCGTATACCACCGTAGAAACCGATATCAACAACGGGCTTGCCGACGCGCTGATAAAGCTGGAAGCGCAGACGGGCAAGCTCGATTTTTGCGCGCGCTACGCCTGTTCGAGCGCGGCGGGCGGGTTGAGGATGCTTGCAAGCGGGCTTGTGCCCGAGCTCACTGCGGAAGCGGCGAAAACGGCGTCTTTGGGCGCGGGCGCGAAGGTTCTGAAGACATATTCCTTTAAGCTCAACGAGGACGATGCGGACGAGATCAAGGCGCTGAATCCGGATATTTTTCTGTTGGTCGGCGGCACGGACGGCGGCAACACCGAGACGATCATCCACAACGCAAAGGTGATCGCCGAAATCGGCGGGGACTACCCCGTCATCTTGGCGGGCAACCGCAACGCGGCGCGTACCTGCGCAAAGATCCTGGAAGGCCGCGAGGTGCACATCACCGAAAACGTCATGCCGTCGTTCAACGTGCTGAACACCGAGCCGGTGCAGAAGGAGATCCGCGAGGTCTTCCTAAACCGCATCATTCAGGCAAAGGGGCTCTCGAAGGCAACCGAGCTTCTGAACGGCATCATGATGCCGACGCCGAGCGCGGTCATGGCGGCGATCAAACTGCTTGCCGAGGGTACCGAGACCCAAAAGGGCATCGGCGATCTCGTGGCGGTGGACGTCGGCGGCGCAACGACGGACGTATACTCCGTGGCGGAGGGACTTCCGGACGATCCGCGCACGGCGCTGCGCGGCATTCCCGAGCCGTACATCAAGCGCACGGTCGAGGGCGACATCGGCATGCGGTACAGCATCCGCGGCATCGTCGACGCGGCGGGGCTCAAGAAGACCGCCGAGATCGCGGGCATGAGCGAGGATCGTCTTGATGCGATCGTTGACCTGTTTGCAGCGCACACCGATATGCTGCCGTTTGACGACGAGTCGCAGCGCGCGGACGAAGCGCTTGCGAGCATGGCGGTGCGGGTCGCAATGACGCGGCATGCCGGAAGGCTTTCCGAGATCTTCGGTCTCGGGGGCTTGCAGCTCATTCAGACCGGCAAGAACCTTTTGAACGTGAATCAGTTCATCGTCACCGGCGGTTCGCTGATCCACACGAAGAACACGGGACGGATCGCGTCCTACGGCTTCTTTGATCCGGAGGATCCCGGTTCTCTGAAACCGAAGAAATGCGACGTGCTTGTGGACAGAAGCTATATCATCGCCGCTATGGGACTTCTTTCCCAGTATTATCCCGACGCGGCGCTCACCATTTTGAAAGAGGAGTTAAAGAAAGATGACGGTACAAAATAAGCGTATCCCGGATGATCAGTTCAATGCCATCCGTGAAGAAGTTCTGAAGCAGTGGCCGACCGGCGCGGAAGTCGATCTTCAGGAAGCGATCGCATTCCACAAGGCGCTGCCCGATCACAAAGTCTTTTCCAAGAAGCTGATCGACGCCAAGAACAAGGGGATCACGCTGATCCAGCCGCGCGCGGGCGTTGCGCTCATCGACGCGCAGATCGAGCTTCTGACGTATCTGCAGGACAAGGGCGAGGCGGATCTTCTGCCCACCACGATCGACAGCTATACGCGTCAGAACCGCTACCAGGAGGCGGAAAACGGCATCCGCGAGTCCATGAAGGAACGCCGCTCCATGCTGAACGGCTTCCCGGCGGTCAACCACGGCGTTGCGGGCTGCAGACGGCTCATCAACGCTTTGGATACGCCGATCCAGGTGCGTCACGGCACGCCGGACGCGCGTCTTTTGACCGAGATCGCGTACGCGGGCGGCTTCACGAGCTACGAAGGCGGCGGCATCTCCTACAATCTGCCCTACGCAAAGAGCGTTCCGATGGAAAAAACGATCGCGGACTGGCAGTACGTCGATCGTCTCACCGGCATCTATGAGGAGGCGGGCGTCTCCATCAACCGCGAGCCGTACGGTCCGCTGACCGGCACGCTCGTTCCCGCCTGCATCTCGAACGCGGTCGCGATCATCGAAGCGCTTTTAGCCGCCGAACAGGGCGTCAGGAACATCACCGTCGGCTACGGTCAGTGCGGCAACCTCGTGCAGGACGTCGCGGCGATCCGCGTGCTTGAAGAGCTCACGAACGAATACCTCATCAAGAACGGCTACAAGGACGTGATCGTCACCACCGTCTTCCATCAGTGGATGGGCGGCTTCCCGCAGGACGAGGCGAAGGCGTTCGGCGTCATCAGCTGGGGCAGCGCGACGGCAGCGCTTTCAAAAGCCACCAAGGTCATCGTCAAGACCCCGCACGAGGCGGCGGGCGTTCCGACAATGGAGGCGAACGCGGAAGGTCTGCGCTGCACAAAGCAGGTCATTTCGATGCTTGCGGACCAGGTCTGCACCGCCGCGAACCTGGAAGAAGAAAAATGGATGATCCGTTCCGAAACCCGCTGCATCGTCGACAAGTGCTTTGAGCTCGGCAACGGCGACATCGCGGACGGCTGCGTCAAGGCGGTTCTGTGCGGCGTGCTCGACATTCCGTTCGCACCTTCGCGCTTCAACGCCGGCAAGATGCTTCCCGCGCGTGACAACACCGGCGCGATCCGCATCCTTGACATGGGCAATCTGCCGTTTAACGACGAGATCAAGCAGTATCACCGTGCGAAGATCAATGAGCGCGCAAAGGCGGAAAAACGCAACGCGACGTTCCAGATGGTCATCGACGACGTCTACGCGATCAGCAAGGGACGTCTCGTCGGCAGACCCAGAGCGTAAACGCTCGGTCTGTTGAAAGGTATTTCAACAGACCGGTTTTTCAGCTTCCGCCTGAAACTCTGCGAGTTTCCGGGCGGCGGAAGCCGCAAGGAGTCAAATCCGCCGCACATGTCGCCGGATTTGACGGATATATGCTCCGTTCTTCCTTCCATACTTCCGTGCGCGCGTCTACAACGCGCCTTTGCGAAAGCGATGCATGGCTTCATTTGAAAACAATCAACACGCGGATTCTCCGCAAACAATAGAAAAGACTTACAGAAAGGCGAAAAACATGAAAATCATCGACGTTATCTGTTCCGCAGGCCGTACCGGCTTCTACTTTGACGACCAGCGCGCCATCAAGGCGGGCGCAAAGTCTGACGGCGCCGCGTACATCGGCGAACCGAAGACCGCGGGCTTTACCTCCGTGCGTCAGCCCGGCGAATCCATCTCCGTGATGCTCATTCTCGAAGACGGTCAGATGGCATACGGCGACTGCGCGGCAGTCCAGTACTCCGGCGCGGGCGGACGCGACCCGCTGTTCCTTGCAAAGGACTTCATCCCGATCATCGACAAGTATATCAAGCCGCAGCTTATCGGCAGAGAAGCAGATAATTTCCGCAAGCTCGCCGCGGACCTCGAAGCGATCACCGTGGACGGCAAGCGGCTCCACACTGCAATCCGCTACGGCGTGACGCAGGCGCTTCTGGACGCCGTTGCAAAGGCGACCCGCCGCATGATGTGCGAGGTCGTGGCGGACGAATACGGCTGCACGATCGAGGAGAAGATGCTCGACGTCTTCACGCAGTCCGGCGACGACCGCTATACGAACTCCGACAAGATGATCATCAAGGGCGCGCAGATCCTGCCGCACGCGCTGATCAACAACGTCAAGACCAAGCTCGGCGAGCATGGCGAAAAGCTTCTGGAGTATGTCGGCTGGCTGCGTGACCGCGTGCTGCAGCTCAGAACCTCCGAGGATTACTGCCCGATCTTCCACATCGACGTATACGGCACGATCGGCGCGGCGTTCGGCAACGACAACTATAAGGCGATGGCGAACTACATGGCGAAGCTCGAAGAAGCGGCAAAGCCGTTCCACCTCCGCATCGAAGGCCCGATGGACGTTGAAGACCGCGAAAAGCAGATGCTCGCGCTGAAAGCGATCACCAAAGAGCTGGACGATCGCGGCATCAACGTGGAGATCGTTGCGGACGAGTGGTGCAACACGCTCGAAGACATCAAGTACTTCGCCGACAATAAGGCGGGTCACATGGTCCAGATCAAGACGCCCGACCTCGGCGGCATCAACAACACGATCGAAGCGGTGCTGTACTGCAAGGAAAAGGGCATCGGCGCGTATCAGGGCGGTACCTGCAACGAGACTGACCGCTCCGCGCAGGTCTGCGTGCAGTGCGCGATGGCGACCCGCCCCGACCAGATCCTCGCAAAGCCCGGCATGGGCGTGGACGAGGGCTACATGATCGTCTACAACGAGATGCAGCGCATCCTCGCGTACCTTGCGGCAAAGAAGGCAAGAGCGTAACAAGATCACACACGACAGGCGGTCCCGAAACGGGATCGCCTGTTTTTTGCGTTTTAGCTGACTTACGCTTCATGATTTGTTTGCTTTTCGTGCGAAAGAATGGTATAATTATTGAAAATGAACGCAGCCGCGCGATTCGGCTGTGCTTAGCAGAAAGCGAATCAGATGGTTTTTTCCGGCTTTACATTTTTATTGCTGTTCTTCCCTGCGACCATGCTGCTGGTGCTGATCAGCCGAAACATCCGCTGGCAGAACGCGGTGCTTCTGGTCATGTCGCTGGTCTTTTATACGTGGGGCGAGCCGAAGTGGATCCTTGCGATGCTTGCGGTGACTGCGGTCAATTATCTTTGCGCGCTGCCGCTGCAGAACAAAACGCTTCCGCGCGGTGTAAAACGTCTGCTGCTTTCGATCGGCGTGATTGCGGGACTGGGGCTTTTGATCTACTTCAAATACGCGGCGTTCTTCGTCAACGCCGTCGGCGGTCTGTTCGGACGTTCGGATCTGCTTGCGCCCGTCGCGCTTCCGATCGGCATCTCGTTCTATACCTTCCAGGCGCTGACCTACACCGTTGACGTTTACCGCAAAAAAGCGCCGGTGCAGAAAAATCCCCTGAAGCTGCTTCTGTACGTTTCCTGCTTCCCGCAGCTGATTGCGGGACCGATCGTACAGTACGGGGACATCGCGGCGCAGCTCGACGACCGGAAGATCACCGTGAACGGGTATATCCGCGGTTTCCGCCGGTTCTGCGTCGGTCTTGCAAAAAAGGTCCTGCTCGCAAATCTCTGCGGCTCCGTCATCACCGAGCTCGGCATGGCGGATACGGGATCCATGACCGTACTCGGCGCGTGGCTCGGCGCGATCCTGTACAGTCTGCAGATCTATTTCGATTTCTCCGCCTATTCGGATATGGCGATCGGCATCGGACGGATGCTCGGCTTCACCTACAAGGAGAATTTCAATTACCCCTATATGGCCGATTCGATCACGGATTTCTGGCGCAGATGGCATATCTCGCTCGGCGCGTTCTTCCGCGATTATGTATATATCCCGCTCGGAGGCAACCGCGTCGGCAAGCTGCGGCTTGTACTGAACCTGCTGATCGTCTGGGGGCTGACCGGTCTTTGGCACGGCGCGAGCTGGAATTTCATCCTTTGGGGATTCCTTTACGGCGTACTGCTGATCTTTGAAAAGCTCGTTCTCGGAGAGCGGCTCACCCGCATTCCCTCGGCGCTTCGCCGCATCTTCACGCTGCTGGCGGTCATGCTTGGCTGGGTGATCTTCTATTACGAGGACGTCCGCCTCGGGCTCCGTCATATCGGCGCGCTCATCGGCGTCACCGTGACGAACGGCGTATGGGCGACGATCCCGCTGTTCGACGGAAAATGGCTGCTGCTCGGAAAGTATGCGCTGCCGCTGCTTCTGATGTTCGTCGCATGTACGCCGCTTGCAAAGACGATCGCGGACCGATGGGAGCGAAAGCAGCGGAAAAAGCGCTGCGGCTACGAGCTTGCGGCAAGCGTCGTCTCCATCGGGCTGCTCGCGCTGTCGCTGCTCTTTCTGATCGGACAGAGCTACAATCCGTTTATCTATTTCCGATTCTGAGGAGAACGCCGTATGAAAAAGTTCCTGACTGTTTTATATACCTGGTGTCTCCTCCTGCTGCTCGGCTGCGGCGTGCTGCTGCTTGTCTCCGCGCCGAAGGAAGCGACCGTCTCCGAAACCGAAAACCGTATGCTGGAGGCGTTCCCGTCCGCCGATGCGCAAAGTCTCTTTTCGGGCGCGTTTTCGTCCGGCTTTGAACGGTATCTGTCCGATCGATTCTTTCTCCGCGACAACTGTATCCGGCTCACAAACGCGATCAAGGACAGGCTTTCCCTCCTGTCCGACGCCGACGAGCTGAAGCTTTCCGCGCTGGATGAGCGCGTGGACGCGCCGACGGAAAACGAACCGGAGCCGTCCGGATCCGACGAGCCATCCGTTGAGTCGGTCGCCGCCGCGACCTCCGTGCCGACCGACGATAAAACCCCTGCGCCGACCCCTGCCGCAACGCCCGTGCCGACGACGGAAGCAACCATCCCGCCAGACGAGACGTCCGCCGTCATTCGTGTGTCGATGTCGCTTCCCTCGCCGATGCCTCGCACGCCGCTGTATGTGCATTCCGCGGCGAAGGACAATTCGCTGGACGAGCGGGCATATATCAACCTGATCGACCAAAACGGATCGCGCACGCAGATCGCAAAGTATTACAAATGCTTCATCCGTGACGGCGCGCACATACTGAACCGGCTTGCGGCGTTGCTGCCGGAGGACGGTCATATGTACGTCGTGCAGGCACACCGCGGCGAGCACATTCTGCAGTACACAATCGGACTGGATCGCTATACCGCCTATGAAAGCGAGGTCGAGGATTACCTTGAGCCGCTTTTGGATGAGCGCATCAGTCTGTTCCGCTGCATGGACATTCTGGAACCGCACATCCGCGCCGGCGAGTATGTGTACTATTATACCGATCACCACTGGACCCCGCTCGGCGCATACTATATCCACAAGGCGATGATCGAAGCGCAGGGCAAAAAAGCGGTGCCTTATGCGGACAACCGTTTGAAACGGCAGAACGGCAGCTTTACGGGATCGAACATCGAAGCGGCACAGCGCGTGCTGCCAAAGGGTACGAAGGATTATGTGGAGGAGGTCGAGCCTTCTCTGGCGTTCGATTTCTATCGCGTGCAGAACATTCACGAGCTGACGCCGATGCCGCTCAACAATCCGGACGCCAAGGGCTATCAGGCGATCCTCTGGCTGAATCTGCGTCCGTGGAAAATGATCCGCTCCTATGAAAACAACGGCAGAAAAATGCTGCTGATCTGCGATTCCATGGGCATGGCGTTCGCGCCGTTCATGGCGTATTACTATGACGAGGTACATGTCGTTCGTCCGCACAGCACCTATTATTCCGTAAAGGAAGCCGGCGGTACGATCAAACAGTACATCGATTACTGGGGTATTGACGATATCTATGTCGTGCAGGCTAACTTCTTCACCGGCGATCTGTATCGCGTTGAGCTTGCCCGCTCGATCGGAGACGAACCATGAAAAAACGTACCGCACACGAAATCAAGTATTCTTTGATCCGGACACAGCTGATCGTTTTTGCGGTTCTGTTGGCGCTCGGCGTCGCCGCGGTGCTGCTGTATCCTTCGTTGACGCTGTTCCTCGGCCGCCGCGCGCTGGATGCGGGCGACCCGGAACGCGCCGTGCGGTATCTTGACCGCGCAGGCTCGGACGAGGATGTGCGCGAATTGCTGAACGAAGCAAAGAAACAGCAGGCGGAAGCCCTGTTGAAGGACAACCGGTTTCAGGAGGCGCTGGAGGTATTTGAGACGCTTCCCGACATTGCGCCGAACGACGCACGCATCCTTGCCTGCCGCTACGGGATCGCAGAAGCTGCCGAACAGCGCGGTGAATATACCGAAGCGCGCGACGGGTACGCGGCAATCTCCGGCTATGCGGACGCTGCCGAACGTCTTCTTGCATGCGAGATCGCCCTCGCGCAATCCGCCTGGGCGGAAGGCGACGCGGATACGGCGCTGGCATTGATCGGCAAATACCCGCAGGATCCCTCGATGCGCGCGCTCGATCGGGAGATCCGACTGACCGAAGCGCGCACGCTCCTCGCGTCAGACACGCCGGAGCAGGGACTGAAGACGCTGATCTCGCTGTGGAACGAGGATGAGACGCTCACCGACGAGGTGATCGCCGCCGAACGGCTCTGCTATCCGTATCTGTACGAGGATAAGGACGACGCCTTTGTGCTTGAACAGCTGCAAACGCTCACCGAGGCGCAGACCTCGCGTGAGAACGCGCTTGAGCGGATCCGCAGCGAGCTTCCGTCCGATGTTCTCGCTGTCGGCAGCGCGCATACGGTCGCGCTGCGTTCGGACGGGACCGTACTGGCTGCCGGCGACAACAGCTTCGGGCAGTGCAATGTGTCGGATTGGACCGATATCGTTGCGATCACCGCAGGCGCCTATCACACGGTCGGTCTCAAAGCGGACGGCACGGTCGTCGCAGTCGGCGACAATTCCCGCGGACAGTGCGGCGCGAACGGCATGCGCGGAGTCGTCGAGATCGAAGCGCACGCCATGGATACCGTGCTGCGGAAGGCGAACGGCTCGATCGTTTGCTTCGGCGCGCACGATTATGCGCCGCAGACCGCAAGCTGGACCGACGTCGTTCGGCTTGCTCCCGCCGCCTACGCGCTGGTCGGTCTTTCCTCCGACGGCACCGCCATGGCAACGGAGGCGTCTCTGCTTACTCCGTCGTTTCGTGATCTCGTCGACGTCGCCGCTGCAGGGGACTACGCGGTCGGCGTGACCGCCGACGGACGGCTCTTGACCTCCGCGCCGATTGATCCCGATTTTTCCGACGTCGTCCGTATTGACGCCGCCGCAACGGGCTTTCTTGCGCTGACTGCAGACGGCTCCGTGCATGCGGTCCTTTGGGATGACGGCGATTACACCCCGCTGTTCTCCCGCACGGACGTCGTTGCGATCGCATTTTCCGGAACGCACGCCGTGGCGCTGCTTTCGGACGGTTCCTATCTCGCCTGCGGCGAAAACGCCTCCGGCCAGTGCGGCGTCGATGACTGGAAACGCTGAGATCCCCGGGAGGTCTCGATGTTTTCACGGTTTATCGGTTGCAATTCCGTGAAAAACGGTGTAAAATTATATATTATAGGTGAGAAAGGATCATGGATATGAGAAAAACAAAGATCATCTGCACCATCGGACCGTCGAGCGATAAGCCCGAGATCTTTCGCGCAATGTGCCTTGCGGGGTTGAATGTCGCCCGGCTGAATTTTTCCCACGGCACGCATGAGGAGCATCAAAAGAAGATCAATATGATCAAGGCGGTACGCGAAGAGCTTAATCTGCCGATCCCGATCATGCTCGACACCAAGGGACCGGAATACCGCATCAAGACCTTTGAAAACGGCAAAATCACGCTGCACGACGGCGACGCGTTCACGTTCACCACGCGCGACGTCGTCGGAAACGAGGAGATCGTTTCGGTCAGCTATGCGGGGCTTTGCGACGATCTTTCCGCAGGCGACCGGATTCTCGTCAACAACGGGCTCGTCATCTTTGAGGTCGAATCGATCGAGGGAACCGAAATCCACTGCCGCGTCCTCACCGGCGGTGTTCTTTCCGACCGCAAGAGCATGAGCTTTCCCGGCAAGGTCATGCGCCAGAAATACCTCAGCGAACAGGACAAGTCGGACCTGCTGTTCGGTATTGAAAACGGCGTGGAGTTTGTCGCGGCGTCGTTCGTCTCCTGCAAGCAGGACCTTCTGGATCTGAAGGGCTTCCTGCACGAGCACGGCGGCGATCACATCGACGTGATCGCGAAGATCGAGAACCGCCACGGCGTCGACAACATCGACGAGATCTGCTCCTGCTGCGAGGGCGTAATGGTCGCGCGCGGCGATCTCGGCGTCGAGGTGCCGTTTACCGAGCTGCCTGCCATTCAAAAGCATCTGATCACCAAATGCAGGCTTTTAGGCAAGCGCGTCATCACCGCGACCGAAATGCTCGAAAGCATGATCAGCAACCCGCGTCCGACGCGTGCGGAGATCAGCGACGTTGCAAACGCGGTCTATGACGGCACGAGCGCGATCATGCTCTCCGGCGAATCCGCCGCGGGCAAATACCCGGTCGAATCGGTCCGCACAATGAGCGAGATCGCGGAGGAAACCGAACGCCACATCGATTATAAGCAGCAGTTTGAGACACAAAGCTTCACGATCCACAACCGCGTCGACGCCATCTCGCACGCGGCGTGCACGATGGCGATCGACCTGAACGCCAGCGCGATCGTTGTGACCTCGCTGAGCGGTCTCACTGTACGCATGGTTTCGCGCTTCCGCGCGCCGATCACGATCCTCGGGCTTGCGACCAACCGGAACGCATGGTACAAGCTTGCGCTGTCCTGGGGCGTCGTGCCGGTGCTGACCGAACAGTTCCCGAGCATGGAGGTGCTGTACTACTACGCCGCGCGCTGCGCAAAGAAGACGCTCTCCCTTGCCCCCGGCTCGACCGTCGTCATGACCGGCGGCGACACGACCGGCGAAAGCGGCAATACAAACGTACTGCGCATCGAAACGATCAAATAACGCACATACGACAAACAACGCCCACGCAAATCGCGAGGGCGTTCTTTTTTGGCTCAGCTCCGCTTCCTTTTCAAACGAAATTCCAATAGGTACAGTCCGAACGCGGCAAGCGCGATCACGCCGAGATAGACGGCGATCTCGACTGCAATGCCCGCATGCGCGGCGATTGCGGAAAACACCGGCTGCGTCGACGGATAGAACGGCGTGATATAGAACATGTTCGCTTCGTTGCGGATATCGCGGATGATCAGATGGCTTGCGACGTTGACCAGCTCCGCGACCGCCGCCATGCCGAGATACAGCAGAAGCGCCGGAAGGAAGGTCACACGGTTCCGTTTTCTGAGGACCCAAAACGCGGCACACCCTTCGAGCAACATGATGGCATGATAGAGGAAGCTGTGACAGAACAGCAGGATCTGCGACCGCATCATGTCCTCCGGGAACAGCAGCGCAAACACCGCGCCGATCCCGGAAAACGTGCATAGGAACAGGAGCACGGCGTCCTGCGCTTTACCCTTCAGGAGCGGCGCGAGCGCCGAGCAGTACATCGCCATGCTGCAAAGCTGCCACGGAAAGAACCACATGGAGCGCGTTCCGGCGTAAACGTACCGGATCGCAAACCACTGCTTCCACGCCTCCGCCGCAAGCATCGCGAGCCCGAACACGAACAGCAGACGCAGAAGCTTTCGCTCGTCCGCCTTCCGGATCGCAAGCGCGAACGCGATCACTGCCGCAAGAATGCCGAAAAGGATCAGTATGTGCACAAGCCCGTACGGCTGCGGCGTGACCGAAAAGGTCCAGTCCATCCCGTTTCTCCCTTCGCTTGATCGGATTATTATACCATCCATTCCTCAAAAACGCAACCCCGCGCCGGATCCCGAACCGTATCCGCTTCAATTTACCCGGAGAATTGACTTTTTCCGCCCGATTCCATATAATATAAGAATGGAACAAAAGAGACCGGCAAAAACGCATATCCTGTCTTGGATCACGCTCGCCTGCTTTGCCGCAGGCGGCGTTTTGGGGCTGTTTCTTCCGCAGCTGTTTGACCGCATCGGTTTTATCGGTACGGTCTATATCAATCTCCTGAAGCTGATGGCGCTGCCGATCGTGCTCTGCACCGTATTCTGTGCGGCGTCTCGCGGAATGAAAAGTGCGGCGGGAACGCTTTTCCGCGCCGTGCTGCTGTTCGTCGTCCTCTTTACCGTTTCGTTTCTCCTGTCCGGCGCGCTGTATGCGATCCTGTCACCCGGCAAGGGCTTCACGCTGATCTCCGGCGAGGTCTGGTCCGGCGATCCTGCGGATTTGACCTTAGAGGGCTTTTTCCAATCAATCTTTTCCCCGAATATCTTTGCCTCGCTCGGCAGCGGCGCGATGCTGCCCGCCATCCTCTTTGCGTTCTTTACGGGCGCGGTCGCGGAAAAGGTCGGCGCGCATCGGCTTACGGCATTGGTCGGGGAGTTGGAAACCGTCTTTTCCCGCATGCTGTCCTATATCCTGTGGCTGACGCCGCTCGGCGTCTTTGTGCTGATGGGCAAATGCACCTCGGACTTCGGCGTAAACGCGCTCGGCGGCGCGCTGTCCTATGTGCTGTATGCCTGGGGCGGCAGCGTTTTGATCCTGCTTCTTGTGATGATCCTTCCCCTATGGGTCTTCTGCCGCATCGATCCGATCACCTATTTCCGCAAAACCGGCCGTGCGCTTCTGACCGCGGTCTCCACATGCTCCTCTGCCGCAACGCTTCCCGAAACGCTGCGCACCTGCAAAGAGGAATTTGGCGTGCCGGATGAAACCGCCGGCGTCGTCGCGCCGCTGGGCTGCACGATCCATATGTGCGGCGGCGCAGTTTCCTTCTGTCTGCTCGCCATGTTTACGATGCAGATGACCGGCAGATCCATAACCGTCGGCACGTTTCTTTTGATGCTGGTGTTTGCCGAAGCGCTGAACATGGCGGCGCCCGGGATCCCCGGCGGCGGGATCGTGCTCGGCGCAACGTTTCTGAGCCTTCTCGGCATGCAGGAGATCGGTCTGTTTCTCGGCATGTACGCCGGGATCTACCGGCTTTTGGACATGGCGTACACCTCGCTGAACGTTGCCGGCGACGTGACTGCCGTGCTTCTGATCCATCGATGGGAGGGCAGAAAACGGCTATGAAAACGCTCATGCGCAACGTTCCGCCTTCGATCACCATGTCGCTCGACCGGCAGGCAAAAGCACTCATTGCGTCCGGTCGGGACGTTATCAATCTCACGGCGGGTCAGGTCGATCTGCCAATGCCGGAGATCGGAAAAACCGCGCTGATTGCCGCGCTCGAAGCCGATCGAACGGGGTATATCCCCGCATCGGGCTCGCAAGACGTCCGGGACGCCGTACGGAAGCGCTTCGGGTGGAACGAAGGTGAAGTCCTGATCTCCGCCGGCGCAAAGCCGCTCGTTTCTGCCGCGATCGCGTGCATTGCGGGTCCGGGCGACGATGTTTTGCTGCCGACGCCGTGCTACACAAGCTATCCCGAAATGATCCGTCTTGCGGGAGCGACGCCCGTTTTTGCCGAAGGCGATCCCGAAAACCGGTTTGCGGTATCAAAGGATGCTCTGGAAAACGCCCTGACCGAACGGACACGGGCAATCCTGTTCAACAACCCGGTCAATCCGACGGGTACTGTGTATCGAAGGGACGAGCTTCGCCCGATCGCCGATTTCTGCATCGAACACGATCTTTGGCTCGTTGCCGACGAGGTGTACGGCGCATTCGTATATGACGAGCCCTTTGTGAGCCTGTACGGATTTTCCGATGTGCGCGATCGGCTGATCCTGATCAACAGCGCTTCCAAGATGTTCTCGATGGCGGGGCTGCGCCTGGGCTACGCGGTCATGCCCGACGCCGTCGCAGATGCGATCTCGGCGTATCTCAGCCACACGCTCGGCTGTCCGTGCTCGCTGTCGGAGCGCGCCGCGCTCGCCGTGCTGAACGCCGACGAAACAACTCTTCCCCGTTTTCGCGACATCTTCCGCGCGCGCCGGGATACGCTGTATCCGCTGCTTTCCGCCATTTCCGGGATCGGCGTCGCAAAGAGCGACGGCGCCTTCTATTTCTGGTTGGATATCCGCGCGTACGGGATCGAGGAGGACGCATTTTGCCGGATGCTTTTGGATGAGGAAGGCGTTGCGCTGACGCCCGGAAGCGCGTTTCTGTGTCCCGGTTTCGTTCGTCTTGCGTATACGCAGCCGGAGCCGAAGCTTTTGGAGGCGGCTGCCCGTTTGCGCCGTTTTGTCGGACGGTTCTGAACGTCGGGACCCATGAACATTTTTTATATTATTTGTGAATAAATACCGAACCGGAGTTGACAAACAGATTGTTTGCTGTTATAGTATGTATGAAAAAATTTCTGATCGGAACGATCTTCTTGCTGTGGAAGGAACGCAAATGAAAGAGTATGCAAAACCGCAGATGGAGATCATCGTTCTGTCCGGAGATGTGATCGAAACGAGCTGTCCGAGCGATAAGAATCCGATCGTTCTCCCGGAAATCTAAGGTATTCGGAGGTAATGATATATGAAAGAATACGAGAAGCCCAATCTGGAAGTTATCGAAATCGGCACAGATGTGATTACCGATTCGTGCGATCAGGAAACGCCGGGTATTTGCACCATTGGCGACTGATAACGTGTGACGCAAATCACAGAATCTGTAAGCTGTTATTTACATTGATGAAAGAGATTTGTAAGCCGGATGCTGCGCTTGCGCGGGTGGTTTTACCCCAAAAGGTGCAGCCCGGTGTTTTTTATGTGCCGTCGCAGTTCGTTCTGTCCTTTTCGCATAAGGGAACGGAATACGCCTTCCACACGTTCACTAAACAGCTGATCGAAGCAAGGCTTCCCTCTTCGGCGCATGCCGGCGAAGGCTTTGACGATTTGATCGAGGCGATGTTTCTCGTCCCGAAGGACAGGGACGAATGCGCGTACTATGAATCGATCGCAGGAATGATGCGGCTCTACGGACAGAAGAAGGGTGTGCCGACCTACACGATCATGCCGACGCTCGCCTGCAACGCCCGCTGCGTCTATTGCTACGAGGAGGGCGTGAAGCAGGTCTCCATGACGCCGGAGATCGTCGAACAGACGATCCGCTACATCCTGGAGACCCGGACAAAGGACCGGATCACGCTGAGCTGGTTCGGCGGCGAGCCGCTGCTTCGTCCGGACGTCATCGACCGGATCACGACCCGGCTGACCGAGGAAGGCGTTCCCTTCCGATCCGTCATCGTAACCAACGGCAGCCTGATCACGCCGGAGATCATCGACCGGATGCTGGGGTCGTGGAAGCTTAAGCGCGTGCAGGTTTCCATGGACGGCGCAGAACCGGATTATCTCGCGCGAAAGCGGTATTATCGCGATGCCGACCAGTACCGCACGGTCATGGATGCGATCGGCAGGCTGTCGGAAGCCGGCATCACCGTTACCGTACGCGTCAACGTGGATGAATGCAACTGGCCCGGCATTCCGCAGTTTATGGAGGATATGCGCCGCGGCGTGAAGCACAAGAAGCATGTTTCCCTGTACTTCAGCCCGCTGATGAACGTGCGCGCCGGAGAAGACGATCTTGCCATGTGGGAAAAGATCGTTGCGGCAGGGCATTTGATCTCCGACGCAGGGTTCAAGCCGTACTCGTATACAGCTCCATCCATGAAGTTCCGCGCAAACCGCTGTATGGCGGACGGCGGCAGCGTGGTGATCGGACCGGACGGCAGTCTGTATCCGTGCGAGCACTGCCCGCCGGAAAGCCGCTTCGGAGATATTTTCCGCGGGGTGACCGACGAGAACGCAAAGCGAACGTTCACAAGGGCGGACCGCACGCGGGATATGTGCCGCAGCTGCACCTTCCTTCCCGAATGCACGAGCTTTGCCTCCTGTCCCTGGGTGGATGCGCACTGCAGGGAGATGCATATGCTTGTTGCGCTGGACGCCATGCGCCGCATCATTGACAGCAAAGGAACCTTTACGGAAGAACCGGACGGCGACGACGCCGTCTGCTGAGGAGAAAACCATGAAGCTGAAAAATGATTTTATCGTACAAAACATCGACGACACACAGTTTTTGGTACCGCTGGGGCATGAAGCCTTCAACGGAATTGTCAAGAGCAATAAGACTGCGGCGTTTATCGTGAACTGTCTCAAAGAAGAAACGACGGAGGAACAGATCGTCGACGCCATGTGCGCCGAGTACAACGCTCCGCGCGCGACGATCGCCGCGGACGTGAACGAGATCCTCTCCACGCTTCGCAGCATCCACGCGCTCAAAGAATGACGCGCTTTGAGGACCTGCTGGAAAGGGACGGCAGGCTCGTTTACAAGACAAAGGGCACGAGCATGGAGCCCATGCTTCGGCAGAACCGGGATCTGGTGATCATCGAGGTCCCTCTTTCCCGTCTCAAAAAATACGACGTCGCGCTGTATCGGCGCGGCGAACAGTATGTGCTGCACCGCGTGATCGGCGTAAAAAGCGATCATTACCGCATCCGCGGGGACAACACATATTCGATCGAGCGCGTCCCGTTCGACGCCGTGATCGGCGTTCTCAAAAGCTTCAACCGCAAGGGCAGCACACACGCTGTAAATGAGCGCGGATATCGGTTTTACGCCCGTTTTTGGAACGCGATCTTTCCCCTGCGGTTTCTGCGGTTTTACTCGATCAAAGGGCTCAAGCGGATCGCAAAAGCGCTCGGGCTCACGCCGCTTCTGAAGCGGCTTTTCAAGCGCTGAACATAAGAACGGCAAAAGCTTTCGGAAGACCCGGAAGCTTTTTTTCGTCCTCCGAAAACAGCGATCGAAAAATCCCCGCGCTTTCCGTTTTCGGTCGACTTTTCCTGTTTACAAACGACGGATTTTCTGTTAATCTAATAGTGTGTAACCATTTGTGCCGGGATCGGCGCGAATGAATCTCTGACGCATTAAGGAGGGGTCACAATCGTGAGAGACACGTTTCGCGGCGGCGTACATCCGAACGATCGCAAGGATCTGAGTCGGAAAGCGGCGCTGCGCGTCTTTGACGCAAAAGGAGAAATGGTTTTCCCGCTCGCGCAGCACATCGGAAAACCGGCAAAGGCGATCGTCAAAAAGGGCGATCCCGTGCTGGTAGGCACTCGCATCGGGGAAGCCGACGGCTTCGTCTCCGCCAACGTCATCTGTTCCTGCTCCGGTACGGTCAAAGCGGTGGAAAAGCGCCGCACGATCTCCGGTGCGATGCAGGAATGCGTTGTGGTGGACAATGACGGACAGTACACCGAGACCGGCACGTTCGGAACCGAACAGGACGTTTCCGCGATCGCGAACGCGGATATTCTGAAGCGCGTAGCGGACGCCGGCATCATCGGTCTCGGCGGCGCGGGCTTCCCGACGCACGTCAAGCTTGCGCCGAAGGATCCGCTTGCGATCAAATACCTGATCGCGAACGGCGCCGAGTGCGAACCGTACCTGACCTGCAACGATCAGCTGATGCGCGGCTACGCAAAGGAGATCGTCGACGGTATGGAGATCGTGCTCCGGCTGTTCCCGAACGCACAGGGCGTGATCGCGATCGAGAACAACAAGCCCGAAGCGATCGCCGCCATGCAGAAAGCGGCGGCAGGACACAAGCGCATCCGCGTGCTGGGACTTCGCACGAAGTACCCGCAGGGCGGCGAGCGCAGCCTCATCAAGGTCATCGCGGGCGTTGACTATCCGATCACCAAGCTTCCCGCAGACGTCGGCTGCATCGTGGACAATGTCGGCACGATCTTTGCGATCCAGCGCGCCGTCGTCTACGGCGAACCGCTGTTCCGCCATGTGATGACGGTCACCGGCGAAGCGATCAAGGAGCCTTCGAACTTCATCGCGCGCGACGGCACGAGCTTCCAAGAGCTCATCGAAGCCGCCGGCGGCATCAAAGAGGGCGTCGAAGCAAAGAAAATCATCTCCGGCGGTCCGATGATGGGCATTGCGGTCGGCTCGACCGAGGTCCCGATCACCAAGACGACCAACGCGATCACCGTTTTAAAGGAAGATCCCGTGGAGACCGCCGACAAAAAGATGACCGCCTGTCTGCACTGCGGACGCTGCACCACGGTCTGCCCGAACGGACTGATGCCGCAGATGATGGCGGACGCCGTGGCGACTGGCGACCTTGAGCGCTATGAAAACAAGCTCTTCGGGCTCGACTGCATCTCCTGCGGCTCCTGCACCTATATCTGTCCGGCGAAGCGTCCGCTGACCCAGACGTTCAAACAAACCAAGGCGGAGATCATGGCACGCAAGCGTGCGGCACAGGGAGGTAAGAAATGAATCAGAAACTGAATCTTTCTGCCGGTCCGCACATTCGTGACCGTTGGACGACGCCGTTCATCATGATGATCGTCCTGATCGCGCTGGCGCCTGCGGCGGCGATCGGGGTCGTCGTGCACTGGATGAAGTTCCACAGCCTGAACGCGCTTTGGATCATCCTTGCTTCGATCGGCTCCGCCATGCTCACCGAGCTGCTGTTCTGCCTTGCAACGCGGCGCAGGATTTCGATCTGGGACGGCAGCGCCGCCGTGACCGGCATGCTGCTGGCACTGTGCCTTTCGCCGGAAACACCGGTCGTGCTTCCGATCGTCGGTTCGGCTTTTGCGATCCTCGTCGTCAAGTGTCTGTTCGGCGGCTTGGGCAAGAACTTCATCAACCCGGCGCTTGCCGCGCGATGCTTCCTGCTCCTGTCGTTTTCTAACGGCATGACGAACTACCCCGGCGTGAACGCCGCCGGCGTCGACGCGCTGTCCTCCGCAACGCCCGTCGCGATGCTCAAGGCGGGCAGCCTGGTCAACGTGACCAAGATGTTCCTCGGCACCGCAGGCGGCGTCATCGGCAGCTCGATCCTGGCGCTCTTGGTCGGCGGTCTCGTGCTGTGGGGACTGGACGTCATCCACGGCGAGATCTGCTTCTCGGTCGTCGGCGGATTCACCCTCTGCCTCGCGCTGTTCGGCGGACACGGCTTTGATCCCGCGTTCCTCGCGGCGCATCTGTGCAGCGGCGGCGTCATCATGGGCGCGTTCTTCATGGCGACCGACTACACCACCTCTCCGGTGAGCCGCCTCGGACAGCTCGTATACGGCTGTCTCATCGGCGTGCTCGGCGCGCTGTTCCGCATGCTCGGCAAGAGCGCGGACTCCTTCAGTTACTCGATCATCATTGCGAACCTGTTTACGCCTTTGATTGACCTGTACATCGTTCCGAAGCCCTATGCGTACCGCAAGAGCGCAATCGATAAGGCTGCAGGCATTCAGAAGGCTCCGCTTTTGAAGCGCATTCCGAAGCCGGTCATTGCGCTGACGATCATCGCAGCGCTCGCGGGCGTCGCGCTCTCCGGCGTTTTCTCGATGACCAAAGAGCCGATCGAAGCAAACGAGCTTGCAAAGAAGCGTGAATCCTACAAGGTCGTATGCGAGGACGCTGCGGACTTCCTCGATGTCAACGCTGCCATTGATGCGCTCAATTCGCAGAACGGTTCCTATGCAAACGGCAAATTCGGCACCACGACGATCGACGAAGTGCTTGAAGCCGTCGACGTAAACGGCAACACTGTGGGTTATGTATTCGCGATCACCAACCGAAACGCTTACAATCCCCCGCTGAAGCTTGCGCTCGGCGTCGATCCGGACGGAAAGATCAAAAAGATCGCGTTCATTGAGCTGAACGAAACGCCCGGCAAGGGTTCCAAAGCGGATGAACCGACGTTCAAGGATCAGTTCGTCGGGCAGACGGATACCGCCGGCATCGACTCCATGTCCGGTGCGACCGTCACATCGAAGGCGGTTCTGAACGCGGTGAACGCGGGTCTCGACTTCTTCCGAAATGTGATCATGGAGGGAGGCAGGTAATATGAAGAATAAGTATCTGGAACGGCTGTACAACGGCCTCATTAAGGAAAACCCGACGCTCGTTCTGATGCTCGGCATGTGCCCGACGCTGGCGGTCTCCACCGCGGCGATCAACGGCATCAGCATGGGTCTCTCAACACTCGCGGTTCTGATCCTTTCCAACTTCCTGATCTCCGTGATGCGCAACGTCATTCCGGACGAGGTTCGCCTTCCCGCCTACATCGTCATCGTCGCGTCGCTCGTTACGGTGGTCAAGCTGCTGATCAAGGCGTACCTGCCGGACGTCGATGTGGCGCTCGGCACCTACATAGACCTGATCGTTGTCAACTGCATCATCCTGGGCCGCGCCGAAGCGTACGCAAACAAGCACACACCCGGGCTCTCCGTCATGGACGGCATTGGCATGGGCCTCGGCTTCACCGTTGCTCTGACGCTTGCGGGTCTCGTGCGTGAGCTTTTAGGCGCAGGCACCGTGTTCGGCTTTACCGTATTCCCGCAGGAATATGCGGTCGGCATCATGATTCAGCCGCCGGGAGCGTTCCTGGTCATTGCGGTGTTTATCATCATCATGAACGCGATCGGCATCAAGACGCGTCAGCATGAGCTGGTGAACAGCGACGGCTGCAACGGCTGCTGTACAACCTGCGCCATGCGCTGTGAGGAAGCAAAGGAGGAAGCAAAATGATTCGTTTGGTATTGATCGTCATTTTGAACGCGTTGATCAGTAACGTCGTTTTGAACCAGTTCCTCGGCATCTGCTCGTTCCTCGGCGTTTCCCGTCAAATCAAGGCATCCGCATCCTTAGGCGGCGCGGTCATCTTCGTCATCACGATCGCATCGGCGGTCGCAAGCCTCCTGTACAACGGGATCCTCGTTCCGCTGCACCTGGAGTTCATGAAGATGATCGTCTTCATTCTCGTCATCGCGGCGCTCGTGCAGATCGTGGAGATGTTCCTCAAAAAGAAATCTCCCTCGGTCTATAAGGCGCTCGGCATCTATCTGCCGCTGATCACCACCAACTGCGCGGTGCTCGGTATCGCGATCGACAACATCGACAAGTTCGGCTACAACTTCATCGAAAGCGTATTCTCCGGCTTCGGCACGGCGGTCGGCTACACGATTGCGATCGTGCTGCTCGCCGGCATCCGTTCGCGCATCAGCGAGGAGGATCTTCCCCGTCCCGTGCGCGGCGCACCCGTCGTCATGCTTGCGGCGGCGCTGATGTCCATTGCATTCATGGGCTTCACGGAGCTGCAGCCCGCGATCGAAACGGTATTGAAGGGGGTCGGACAATGAGCGCACCGATTATTATTCTGATCACCACCGGCGTCATCACCGCGATCGGCATCATCGTCGGCGCGGGACTCGTGTTCACCGGCAAGAAATTCCATGTGCCGGTCGACGAGCGTGAAACGGAGGTTCGCGAATGTCTGCCGGGAAACAACTGCGGCGCGTGCGGCTATGCAGGCTGCGACGCAATGGCTGCGGCGATCGTCGCAGGCGAAGCGCCGGTCAACGGCTGTCCCGTCGGCGGCGCGCCGGTTGCCGAAAAAATCGGCGGCATCATGGGCACCGATGCGGAATTTGTCGAGCGCAAGATTGCGTTCGTCCGCTGCAAGGGCACCTGTGAAGCGTCCGGCATACAGGGCAACTACGTCGGCATTCACGACTGCCGTTCGGCGGCGCTTGCCGGCATAAATCTCAAAAACTGCGACTACGGCTGCATGGGTCTCGGCTCCTGCGTGAACGTGTGTCCGCAGGGCGCGATCAAGATCATCGACGGCGTTGCGGTCGTGAACCGCAAGCTGTGCGTTGCCTGCGGGCTGTGCGTCAAGGCATGTCCGAAGGGGCTCATTGAGCTCATTCCGGAAAGCAAACACGTTGCGGTGCAATGCCAAAACCGCGACAAGGGACCGCAGGTCAAAAAGGTCTGCTCCGCAGGCTGCATCGGCTGCACGCTGTGCACGCGGCAGTGCGAGCATGACGCGATCCATATGGACGGCAACCTGGCGCGGATCACCTATGAAAACTGCACCCAGTGCGGCAAGTGCGCGGAGAAGTGCCCTTCGCACGTCATCACCCCGCCCTGCCCCGTACAAAAGGAGGCATAAGCTATGGAAAAACGCAATCAGGCTGCAAAGCTCATCATCGGCGCGGTCATCGTGATCATTGCCGTGCTGTTTGTAGCGGGCATTGTCAGTCAGCACGACATCAAGTACAAATCCGCTCCGCTTTCACGTGACGACATCGACTATCGGCAGGTCGAAGCGCCGGCGGCGACCAGCGCGGACGAAACGATCACCGCTTCCGACTGGAACGCGATCTTCCCCGACATCGTCGTTTCCTGGGGCAGGAATGCCGAGAATGAAGAGGTCGTCGACTATCTGGAGCTCGATCCGTACCTTGTGGAGATCTACGAGGGCTACGGGTTTGCAAAGGACTACGGCAGCGCGCGCGGACACAACTACACGCTCACCGACGTTGCAAAGACCAAGCGTCCGCACGGCATGGCAAACTGCCTCACCTGCAAGACGCCGAACTTCACCAAGCTCGTAAACGACGAGGGCGTTGAGGTCTACTCGCGCCCGTTCGACGAGGTTTACGCGCAGATCACCGAAAACGGCGGCGAGACCGTCAGCTGCTATACCTGCCACGGCAACAACCCCGGCAACGGCACGCAGCCGAAGGAGAACCTCACGGTCACGCACAGCTATATCACCAAGGCGCTCGGCGACAATCTCAGCACGATCGATCCCGGCGTCCTCGCGTGCGGACAGTGCCACATTGAGTACTACTTCAATCCGGAGACCAAGGAAACGACCATGCCGCACGACTCCGTCGACGCCATGACGCCGGAGGCGACGTACGACTACTTCACCGAGATCGGTTTTTCCGACTGGACGCAGGAAAGCACCGGCGCAAAGATGCTGAAGGTCCAGCATCCCGAGATGGAAACGGTACTGCTCGGCAAGCATGCGGGCGTTTTGAACTGCGCCGACTGCCATATGCCGGTCGTGCAGAATCCGCAGACGCAGAACATCTACCACAGCCATACGCTCGTAAGTCCGCTGAAGGACAAGACGCTGCTCGAGACCTGCCTTGCCTGTCATAAAGATCTCGGCGCAAAGAACGCGGATGAGATGATCACGTTCGTCCAGAACATCCAGGCGCGCATCTCCGCGGAGGAGACCCGCGTCGGCAACCTGCTCGCCGATTTCAAAAGAGCGCTTGCCGAAGCGAACCAGTCCGGTTCCGTAAGCGAAGACCGGCTGAACGAGGTCCGCGAGCTCTATCGGAAGGCGCAGTGGTTCTTTGACTACTGCTACGTTGAAAACTCCGAAGGCGCGCACAACTCCGAGCTTGCGACCCGCTGTCTCAACACGGCGGAAGAGCTCATCAATCAGGGGATGGCGCTGCTGAAGGCGGAATAACAACCCACAAGACTTGCGGCAAAGGGTCCGCCCGAAAAGCGCCTGCCCTTTGCCGCTTTCTTATCATCATGGAGATCCTCAAAAAAGTCTACAAGTTTATCGCGTCGATGAAGTTCGCGATCATCCTGCTGATCGTCGTTGCGATCGCCTGCGTGATCGGCAGTCTCGTACCGCAGGGCGAGCAGTTCTTGCAGTATCGGGATTCATATTCCGAACGTACGGCGGCATTCATCCTTGCGTTTCATCTCGACGACGTGTTCCACAGCTGGTGGTTCATCGCGCTTACGGCGCTGCTGTGCCTTTCCGTGCTGCTCTGCAGTCTCACACGCGTTCGTACGCTGATCCGGCAGACTAAAACTGCAAAGGATCCCGCGCACGCGATCTCGGAAACGCCGACCGCATCCGTTTCCGGCGTTGCCGATCCTGCGCCCGTTTTCCGGCAAATGCGCTTTTATCGCCCGGTCCGATCGACCGCCGACGGAAAGGAGCTCCTGTTCGCGTATCGCAACCGGATCGGCTACTGGGGCGCGTGGGTATGCCATATCGGGATCGTGCTGATCATTTTGGGTTATGCGCTCGGGCAGATCACGCTGTTTTCCGCCGAAGTATACGGCACGCCCGGACAGACGAAGCCGATCGATAACAAGCCCTGCGAGGTCACGATCGAGGACTTCCGGATCGAACGCAATGAAACCGGGTTCGTCGAGCAGTACGTTTCGACGCTGACCGTCAAGAACACCGCAACCGGCGAAACGCAGCGCGGCACGTCGAGCGTCAACCATCCCGCCGTGCTCGAAGGATACAAGTTTTATCAGACTGCAAGCGGCGATGCTGTGCGCGTCACGATCTCGGAGGACGGTGTTCCGTTTGAAAGCGCGGACCTCTGCGTCGGCGAGGAGCTGACGATCGATTTTCTGCCGGGACTCTCGCTGTTTTTGAACGCGTACGAGCCGGATCATGCCGGAACGCCCGCCTATCAGATCCTGTTTTTCGTAAACGGACAGCATATGGACGTCGGCAGGAACTACTTTGCGCCCGGCGCCGTCATCGATCTCAGTCCCTATGCGATCACGCTGTCCGAGCCGATCGAATACACGCTGCTGCGCGTCAAGAAGGATTCCTTCGCATGGCTCGTGCTCGTCGGCGGGATCCTCACCGCGCTCGGGCTGTTCTGCGCGCTGTACGTCGTGCCGGAAACGCTTTGGGCGATCCGGGAGGAGGACGGCGCCTGGACGGTGCACGGCAAAAGCAGAAAGCTTGCGCCGCTGTTTGTTGAACAGTTCGACCGTGCGGTCCGAAAGGCGACCGGAAAGGAGGCGGCAAAATGAACCGGGCGGAAAGCATACTCTTTCTTGTGACGCTTGCGCTGCATTTTGTCACGATGCTTCTTTCCTTCTTCTATGTCGCGGTCAAAAAGCCCGTCCTCTCAAAGCTTGCGATCCGCGTACAGCTTGCTGCGCTGCTCGTACATACGGCGGCGATCGTGCTGCGCGGGATCGTGATGGGACGGCTGCCAATGGCGAACCAGTACGAGTTTTCCACCGCGTTTTCCTGGGCGCTTGCGCTCGTCAGCCTGATCTTTATCCTGAAATTCAACTTCCCGGTGCTCGGCGCGTTCGCCTCCCCCGTCACCCTGCTTTTGGCGGTGTATGCGGGCGTGCAGAAGCTGAATGAGCTTCGGGTCATTGAAGCAAACGGCATCGACAGCATCCGGAACCTGATGCCGGCGCTTCGAAGCAGCTGGCTCGGCATCCACGTTTCGACCGTCATCATCGCATACGGTGCGTTCGGCGTGTCGTTCGTGCTTTCACTCATCTTCCTTCTGCGCGATAAAATGAAGGAAAACGGCTTTTGGGACACGCACATTCCGAAGAAGGAAAAGCTCGATACGATCAGCTATCGCTGCGTTTCCCTCGGCATGATGTTCCTGACCGTCACGATCGGCATCGGCGGCGTCTGGGCGGAGAACGCCTGGGGCAGCTACTGGAGCTGGGATCCGAAGGAGACGTGGGCGCTCGTGACCTGGGTGATCTACCTCGTTTACCTGCATCTGCGCATTCGCAAGGGCTGGAGCGGCAGGACCGCCGCGCTGTTCGGCGTTGCGGGCTTTGTCTGCGTACTGTTCACCTATATCGGCGTCAACACGCTTCTGCCGGGTCTGCACAGTTATAAGTAGAAATTATACTGTATAATCATACAAAAATCTCGGCTGCGGCATTGACACCCGCCGCCGATTTTGTTATATTATAAGTTGACTGACAGGAGGAGGGAAATATCGGATGTCGATTCAAATGCGTGAATACCGGAACCCGAACAACGGGAATCTTCCGCTGCGCGTGGCGAAGGGTCATTTTGCAACCAGCCACAGCCACATCAATTACTATGTGGACCTGACCATGACCAAGTACTGCCTGCCCGAAGCGCGTGAAGCCGCGATCCATTTGGCAAATCGCTTCAAATCGACCACGATCGTCGATACGATCCTCTGCCTGGACGGCACCGAGGTCATCGGCGCGTGCATGGCAAGCGAGCTTTCTAAGCAGAGCTACACCAGCATGAACGCCGGACGTCCGATCTGCGTCGTTACGCCCGAGCACACGACCGGCAGTCAGCTTTTGTTCCGCGACAACACCGCGCCCATGATCCGCAGAAAGAACGTCCTCGTGCTGGCGGCGTCCGTTTCCACGGGCTATACCGCGCTCGGCGCGATCGAGGCGATCCGCTACTACGGCGGCGAAACGGTCGGCATCTGCTCGATCCTCGCCAACATCAAGGAATGCGGCGGCTACCCCGTCACCGCGATCTGCGATACAAACCACATCTGGGAGGACTACGAAAGCTCCCCCGCGCACGAATGCCCGCTGTGCAAGGCAGGCGTCAAGCTCGACGCCATGGTCAACACCTACGGCTTTTCAAGCTTCTGAGATCAAAGCGCCTTTCGGTGCGCTTTTTTGCTAAAACAAAAAAGGAGGAACCCGGTATGGAAATGAAATTCTATCGCTGCGAAACCTGCGGACAGATCATCGCGATCGTCAAGAAGACCCCCGTCCCCGTCATGTGCTGCGGCAAGCCCATGAAGGAGATCGTCCCCGGCACGACCGACGCGTCGCTCGAAAAGCACGTTCCCGTCGTCGAAGTCGACGGCTGCTGCGTCAAGGTAAAGATCGGCGCCGCCGCGCACCCGATGCTCCCCGAGCACTACATCGAATGGGTCAGCTTACAGACCAAATACGGCAATCAGAGAAAGGCGTTGAACCCCGGCGACGCGCCGGAGGTCTGCTTCAGGATCTGCGACGGCGACGAAGTCGAAGCGGTCTATGCCTACTGCAACCTGCACGGGCTTTGGAAAGCGTAAACGCTTCGGTCGGATGAAAGTATTTTCATCCGAACGGTTTTCAGCTTTTGCCTAAAATCCTGCGGATTTTCGGGCGGCAACATCCACTCCGCTTCGCTTCGTTACAGAGGCAGATCGCGCGCTCCCCGCGCGTACCGTCGTAAGGAGTCAGATCCGCCGCGCATGTCGCCGGATCTGACGGATTTGCTTTATTCATGATCACGACAAGGAGGACATATGAGCAAATATACAGGTACGAAAACCGAACAGAACCTGCTCGCCGCGTTCGCGGGCGAATCGCAGGCGCGCAACAAGTACACCTATTTCGCCTCCCGCGCAAAGAAGGACGGCTATGAGCAGATCGCCGCGCTGTTTCTGAAAACCGCGGACAACGAGAAGGAACACGCCAAGATGTGGTTCAAGGAGCTCGGCGGCATCGGCACGACCGCCGAAAACCTCAAGGCCGCCGCGGACGGCGAAAACTACGAATGGACGGACATGTACGAGGGCTTTGCAAAGACCGCCGAGGAGGAGGGCTTTGCGGAGCTTGCGGAGAAATTCCGTCTGGTCGCCGCGATCGAAAAGCACCATGAGGAACGCTATCGCGCACTGCTAAGGAATGTCGAGACCGCCGCAGTCTTCCAAAAGAGCGAGGTCAAGGTCTGGGAATGCCGCAACTGCGGGCACATCGTGATCGGCGAAAAGGCGCCGGAGATCTGCCCCACCTGCGCCCACCCGCAGGCGTATTTCGAGGTCAACGCGGAAAATTATTGACGCTTTCATAAAAAAAACGTCGGAGGCTATCCTCCGGCGTTTTTATATTACGCGATTTTACATCTTATGCTTATAGGTTCTGTAATCATTGATACATGACAAAATCAGAATCGAAATCAGGATCAGGATTTCAAAATAGAACAAAACATTCAGCTTGTCAAAATACCTTGCGTGTAAGTATTTTGTAGAAAAATTGTGGAAAAAAGAATTGATACCTGCAATTGTTCCTACAACGAATGCTGCTAGCGCGATTGCGCTGCTGACAGACCCCATATATCTTATTGATTTACTGCCGATTATTTGAATCCAGGCAGTCGCCAATACAACGACCAGAGCTGTACAAATAATTATGGGATACAGTTGCCACATTGCTGCATTTTCTATCAAATAAACAAAGCTGGTTTTGTACATTTCATAACTTATGCCGCCATAAGAAAAATCCGATAACCAATAATATGTAAAGAATCCATTGATAAACAGAAAGATAACCCCCAAAATACATAGAATAGAAAGAATGACCGTCGTTGGTTTTATTTTGCCTATTTGTTTCTGCATACTTATAGCACCTCCTTATTCCATATTATAGTCTCTTTTGCGACTATGGTCAAGAAAAGAATCATAAAATAGAATAAAAAGTAAGGAGGTGATGCGGTTTGATCGTTTACGAGCCGTTCTGGAAAACGCTGAAGACGTCGGGCGAATCGACGTATACGCTGATCACGAAGCATCATCTTTCAAGTTCCACCATCGACAAGCTGCGGAAGAACAAGCCGCTGAACACGACGACCGTCAACGATCTCTGCCGGATCCTGCATTGCGACGTCGATGAGATTATGCGGTACGAGCCATCGGAAGAGGATCAGGTTTTATAACCGGAGAGCGAACGACGCTCTCTGTTTTTATATGGATGAATTGCGGCTGCGCAATAGTAACAAAATCATTCGGTCGTAGAATCAAAAGCAGAACCGTCGCGCGTTAATCGCACGTTGCCATCGTTTTCCCACTCCACGAGGGACTCTTTTGGTTCGCACTTGTCGAGCTCCCCTTGTCAGGGGAGCTGGATCGCGAAGCGAGACTGATGGGTAGTTCTTGTAAATACTACCCTCCTGTCTGCCTTCGGCATCCACCCTCCATCACAAGGGAGGGTCGAAAAGAGCCCGGTTTGAAAACCCCTTTCCAGAGCGTTCCTTTTTTTCTTTACAAGCAAAACCGCCGCGTGATACAATAACGGCATGACACAGGACGAGCGCAGAGTTTGGCTCATTCGGGCGATGCTGGATGAACAGGGATATCGGAACGAGATCCCGCGGGACGTTTTTGAACAGAAACGGCTGCTGCGGGGATTGTTCAATGTGCGCCCGCCCAAGGAGGCGAGCACGGAATTTCTTGCCGTGCAGGACGCATACCTTCGGGAGGCGGCGCGTGAAAAGGGCGTGACAACGCTTGCGGAGCTCTCCCCCATCCGTCCGCACCAATACCTTTGGCGCGGGGACATCACGACGCTCGCGGTCGACGCGATCGTGAATGCCGCAAACTCGACGCTTCTCGGCTGCTTTTCCCCGAACCACGGCTGCATCGACAACGCGATCCATACCTTTGCGGGCGTCGAGCTGCGGCTTGCGTGCAACGAAATCATGCAGCAGCAGGGACATGAGGAGCCCGCCGGCAGCGCAAAGCTGACCCCGGGGTTTAATCTTCCCGCAAAGTACGTGCTGCACACGGTCGGACCGATCGTGTCCGGCAGGCTCACGGAACAGCATTGCCAAGAGCTTGCATCCTGCTATGAAAGCTGTCTTGCGCTCGCCGAAGAAAACGGGATCGGAAGCGTCGCTTTCTGCTGCATCTCGACTGGTGTGTTCGGCTTCCCGCAAGACGCAGCCGCGCGGATCGCGGTCGAGACCGTGAAGGCGTACCGAAAGCGCTGCCCGATCGACGTCGTATTCAATGTGTTCAAGGAAGCGGACCTGCGGCTCTATCAGGCGCTTCTCAATTAGCCGGAAAGGAGTTTTTTCATGCAGTATACCGAGATCACGCCGGGGCTTGTAAACCGGCTGAAAACCGCGATAGCGGACTCTGACGCGATCGTGATCGGCGCGGGCGCGGGGCTTTCGACCGCCGCGGGCTTTACCTATGCGGGCGATCGCTTCAAGCGGTTCTTTTCCGACTTCATTCAAAAGTATCACTTCCGCGACATGTACACCGCGGGGTTCTATCCGTTTCCGACGCCGGAGGAATACTGGGCGTACTGGAGCCGGTACATTCTCATCAACCGCTACGAAAACCCGCCGAAGCCGGTGTATCAGCATCTTTTGAATCTGGTCAGGGACAGGGATTATTTTGTGATCACCACGAACGTCGACCACTGCTTCCAGAAGGCGGGATTTGACAAAGCGCGGCTTTTCTACACGCAGGGCGATTACGGACTGTTTCAATGCTCGACGCCGTGCCACCGCCGCACCTATGACAACGAAGAGGTCATTCTCCGGATGATTGCGGAGCAGAAGGATATGCGCATCCCCTCCGCGCTCGTGCCGCGCTGTCCGAAATGCGGCGCGCCGATGGCGATGAACCTGCGCGCGGACGAAACCTTTGTCGAGGACCTCGGCTGGAACGAGGCGGCGTCGCGGTATGTGGAGTTCGTCGAAAAGCATCTCAACGAAAAGCTGCTTCTTCTGGAGCTCGGCGTCGGCGGCAACACCCCCGCGATCATCAAGTATCCGTTCTGGAAGCTGACCGCCCAGAACCCGAACGCGGCGTACGTCTGCGTGAACCTCGGCGAAGCGCAATGCCCGCCGCAAATCGAATCGCGTTCGATCGTCGTCAACGCCGACCTTGCGAACCTCATCGAGGCGCTGCAGTAAACAACCCTCCCGCCGCTTCGCGGTCCCCCCTCCCTTGCACAGGGAGGGCGGGAACTGCGGCTGTGAGAAAATACCAAAAGAGCTGCGATTTCGCAGCTCTTTTTCGTTTTGGTTCAGTCGGCGTAAAAGATGTTGTCGAAGTACGTATCCTGCGTTACGCCGTCGATCAGATAGCCGTACAGCTCCGGATCAAGGGGATCGGCTCTTTCCACCGTGAGCAGCGCGGTCGTTCCGTCCTCCGTCCTGATCTCCGCGAGCGTTCCGGATTCGTGCCAGCGCGTCATGTAGATGTACGAGCCCGCGGGGATCAACGCGTCCGCGCCGTCGATCGTGCAGGGCAGATCGCGCACGAGGTGCAGCAGCTTGCCGCCTTCAATGAGACGCGCGCGATCGGATGCGGATGGGATCTCGTCCGGGATCACGTCGCAGTCAAACCATTCGGAATCCGGCGTCAGTTCCTCGCCGTGATAGGTGCGCGCGCCGAATTTTGTTCCAAGAATATCGGTCTGGGTGGCGGAGCCGTGCAGAATACCGTCGTCGAAGTTGCAATACGCAAAGATGACCGGTCCGCGGACGAAGCGCCCGTTTTCCATGTGCAGCTCGGCAGTCTCATAGTCTTCCGAACCGGTATTGTACACAACGAGCAGATTCAGCCGTGTCGAATCCGGATCGAGATCGAGCAGGATCGCCTGCTCCAATCCGGCGCCGAAGCTGACCTCGACCGATTTTTTACCCAAGGAGATCGTCAGATACTGTCCGTGTATTTTGTAGGCGATCTCATCCTCCGTCCCGTCGCCGTCGAAATCGCAGACGAACAGGACGCCTTCCTCCGGCGCTTCGCTGTATCCGTTTTCTTCATCGTAGTCCCAGAACCGGAACGTGGACGGCACAGCGCTCGATTCCTGCACCGGCGGCTCTTCGGTAGGTTCGGACGCTTCGATCACGATGCGCACGATGCACTCGTAACCGGAGGTTTTTCCTTCCTCGCGGCGCGAAACGCGCTGCGAGACGTAGTATGTGCCCGGTTCAAGCGTACGGATCGAGATATCGCCGTCGTGCGTGACAGTGTTGAGTTCCGCGTCGTAAATGTTCACCTGCGGCTCAAGCTGTACGCCGTCCCCTGCCTTGACCGTCAGCATCCCGGGATTATAAATTGTCGGGATCTTGTCCTTGACTTCTTCCATCTTCCAAAGGAAGGTCATACCGTCCGCTGCAATTCCGTCGTCTTGATCCGACCAGATCCAGTTTTCAAACGGCGCGTAATACAAGTCAGTGTCGAAGAACAGGCACAGTCCGTCGAAAGCGGGATCAATCACGGGTTCGGAGGTCGATTCTTCCGAGGGCTTCGGCGGAGGCGTCGGCAGTGCGTCGAACGCTGCGTCGCCCGTGCGGTCGAGCTGCATGGCTAAAAGATCGGCTTCATACAGCCGGTTTCCGTCCCGGTCGAATACGAACTGGTCTTCCGGAAGCAGCGCGCCGCTGTTGTTCCGGAACTCGCATCCGTCCACTATAATACACCCCTCCGGCGTGTTATAGATCGCGTATTCGCTGACCGTGTTGTCGTGTACGCTCGTTCCGAGCAGGAAGATCCGTTCGGATGCGGGCTCCTCCCAGTCATTGTACAGCTTGAACACGGTTTCCGTCTGACTGCCGTAAACGTCGCAGTTCGAGATCGTCAGATCCGCGCAGTCGAAGATATAGAAGATGCTGAACGCCTCGTCGCGGTAGCCGCAGTCCCGCACGGTGCATTCCGTCACGCGCGTGTTGCGGCATCTGACCAGCGAAAGACCGCCGCTGCTGCATTCATGGATGTCCGATCCGATCACAACGAGATCGTCGCAATCGGTCGCGCTGACGCCCCACGTTCCGCAGCCGTACAGCGAACAGTTCACGACCCGCAGGTCCGCGCACTCGACCGCGCGAATGACCTCTCCTTCGCACGGGTCTGCCATGACGGTATGCCCCGCCGTAAAGCCGGAAAGCTCCAGTCCGGTACAGCTTTGCACGGAGAGAACGGCTGCGGTGCGGGGGACCGTGACGATCTCCGCATTCCGCGATCCGACGATGCGGGCGTTTTCAAGATTCCGGATCTCCAACTCAAAGCTGTTCTCTTCCTTTTCGCGGAACCAGTTGTCCGACCGGTCGACCCATGTATAGTATCCGACCTGATCCGTGCCGTAATCCGCCGCCGTCGTCAGATCGTATGTACCGTCCGCAAGGACGATCTCCGTGTCCGGCGCGAGCGCGGCAAGCAATTCGTCGACGGTAGATACGTGTACGGTCCGCGTCGTGCTGACATGCACAGTCGGCTGTTCCGAGACGCCATCCGCTGCCGGAGCGGTCCTGAAAAGACGCAAACGGGCGCCGATCACCGCACCGATCGCGCCCACGCAGATCACGAAGATCAGCGCAATGGCAACGATATCAAGAACGCCGCGTCCGGATCCGCGCTTGCGTTTACTCACGTTTTCCGTCTTCCATATGCGGGCGGGCGTTTCCTTCTGTTGTTCTTTCTGTTCTTTCTTTACGACACGCGCAAGCGTCCGTTCCACCGCATCGTCGAACGACGCGGGACGCTGCGGGATCGCGTCGGAAACACGGATATCTTTCTTTTCCATTCAGTTTACCTCCAAATACGAGCGAAGCGTTTCTTTCGCGCGGGAGATCCGCGACTTGACCGTGCCGACGGGAACCTGTAATACGGCTGCGATCTCCTCCAGAGAATAGCCCTGCTCTTTGAGATACAGCACGTTCCGCTGATCCTCCTTGAGCCGCATCAAAGCGGCGTGAAGATCGAGCGAACGGTCCGCATCCGGAAACGGCTGCGGGCTATCGGGGATCTCATCGGTCTCAATGACCCTGCGGCGCTCGCGCAGCATGGTATACGCTTCATTTCGCAGAATGCGCAGAAACCATGCGCGAAAGCTGCCCCGCTTCAATAACGTATTGCGATGCTCGTACGCCTTTACGATCGCCGCGCTCATCGCATCCTCGCAGTCAGACGTGTTCTTCAGGATCAGGTACGCCACGCCGAACGCGGTTTTTTTGACGTTCCGGATCTCTTCCACGAACACGTCGTCTCGAATCACTCCCATCGGTTTTTCTCCCAACTCATTTCTCTGAATGATCATTCCATAACGCAAGACGCAAATGGCAGGTAAAAAGTTCCATGAATAAAAATATATTTGATATGCCTTCAGCCCGATATGCCTTCGTACGCTTGATAATTCCCCCTCATCCGGTCCCTTCGGAACCACCTTCCCCATCCAAGGGGGAAGGCTTTTGGTTGCGCGTAATCGAAGGCTTCTCCCCTTTCAGGGACGGAGAAGCTCCGCCGAAGGCGGTGATGAGGGGCAAAGATCCCGGATTCTCCGGAGGAGAATCCTCATGAACCTTCCCGCAGGCGGATATCACTTGCCGCAGCGCGGCAAATATCACTCATAAAGGCGGTCAAATGACCGCCTTTATGCTATGCGTTTCTGCCGCAGCAGTTCTTGTATTTCTTGCCGCTGCCGCAGGGGCAGGGATCGTTGCGGCCGATCTTCGCCGCACGTTTCAGAACCTTCGGCTTGTCGCCGTCCGGCGCCGGGGTATCGACCGGCTTTGCGACCTCCTTGCGCTCGATCGGCGCGCGGCGGACCTGCACATGCAGCAGGTTCTTCACCGCCTCCTCACGGATGCGTTCGATCATTGCGTCGAAGAGGTCCGCGCCTTCACTCGAATAGGCGTTTGCCGGGTCGGTCTGCGCGTAGGCGCGGAGCCCGATGCCCTGCTTCAGCTGATCCATGGCGTCGATCTGATCCATCCAGTTCGTATCGACCGCGCGGAGCAGCACGATGCGCTCGACCTCGCGGATGTCGATGTTCTGTTCCGTAAGCTCCGCTTCCTTCTTCGACCGCTGCCGGGTCGCAAAAGCGATGCAGCGTTCAACGAGATCACCGCGTTTCTTAAGATCCGCGCTGTGCAGAATGCCGATCGCGTCGGCGCCGCAGACGTCGGAGAGCTCCTTCTCGATCGACGTGATATCCCATTCATCGGGCTTTGAATGCTCGCTCGCGTATGCGCCGACGATGTTCTCGATCGTTTGCCGGATCATGCCGGTAAACTGATCCTTGAGGTCCTCGCCCATCAGCACCTTGCGGCGCTCGCCGTAGATGACCTCGCGCTGCTTGTTCATGACGTCGTCGTATTTCAGCACGTTCTTGCGCGTATCGAAGTTCGACGCCTCGACGCGCTTCTGCGCATTTTCGATCTGCTTTGTGATGAATCCGTTCTCGATCGGATACGCGTCGTCCGGCGAGAGCTTCGTCATCATGCCCTCCATGCGATCCATGCCGAAGCGCCGCATCAGCTCGTCCTTCAGCGACACATAGAAGCGCGTGCTGCCGGGGTCGCCCTGACGTCCGGCGCGGCCTCTTAGCTGGTTATCGATACGGCGGCTCTCATGCCGTTCCGTGCCGATGATATGCAGACCGCCGAGCTTGACGACCTCTTCGTGCTCGCGGTCGGTCTCCTTCTTGAACGCGCGGTACAGGTTCGCGTACTGCTCACGCGCGGCGAGGATCTCCTCATCGTCGGTCTCGGCGTGTCCGGTCGCCTCGTCGATCAGCTCCTCGTCCATGCCGTCCTGCCGCATCGCACGGCGCGCCAGAAAGTCCGGGTTGCCGCCGAGCAGAATGTCCGTGCCGCGGCCCGCCATGTTCGTGGCGATCGTGATCTGGTTGAGCTTGCCCGCCTGCGCGACGATCTCCGCCTCCTTGGCGTGGTACTTTGCGTTCAGGACCTCATGCGGGATGCCCTTGCGTTTCAGAAGCCCGGAGAGGTATTCGCTGCGCTCGACCGAGATCGTGCCGACCAGGATCGGCTGCCCCGTCGCGTGGACCTGTTCGATCTCCGCGACCACGGCGCGGAACTTGCCCTCCTCGGTCATGTAGACGCTGTCCTTGTTGTCGATACGGATGTTCGGCTTGTTCGTCGGAATCTCGACGACGTCGAGGTCGTAGATCGCGGAGAATTCGTCCTCCTCGGTCTTTGCCGTACCGGTCATGCCCGCCAGCTTTTTGAACATGCGGAAGTAGTTCTGGAACGTGATCGTCGCAAGCGTCTTGTTCTCGCGCTCAACCTTCACGCCCTCCTTCGCTTCCAGCGCCTGGTGCAGGCCTTCGTTGTAGCGGCGTCCGATCATCAGCCGGCCGGTGAACTCGTCGACGATGATGACCTGTCCGTTCTGCACGACGTAGTCCTTGTCGCGCTCAAAGAGCGAACGCGCGCGCAGCGCCTGCTTGATGTAATGGTTCAGCTCGGTGTTTTCGGTGTCGGCAAGCGAATCGACGTTGAAGAACTTCTCCGCCTTTTTGATGCCCTCGGCGGTCAGCGAGACCTGCCGGTGTTTGACGTCGACCATGTAGTCTCCGCTCTCCGGCTGTTCGACGCCCGAGAGCTGATCGGACTTTGAAATCTCCTTGACGTCCTCGCCGCGGATGAGCCCCCTCACAAAGCGGTCCGCCGAAACGTACATCTCGGAGCTTTCCTCGCCGCGTCCGGAAATGATCAGCGGCGTTCTCGCTTCGTCGATCAGGATCGAGTCGACCTCGTCGACGATCGCGTAATGCAGCGAGCGCTGCACCATGCGCTCCTTGTAAACGCACATGTTGTCGCGCAGATAATCGAAGCCGAACTCGTTGTTCGTGCCGTAGGTGATGTCCGCATTGTATGCCTCCCGGCGCTCGTCGGGATCGAGATCGTGAATGATGCAGCCGACCGAAAGACCGAGAAAGCGGTAGATCTTGCCCATCCACTGCGCGTCACGCTTGGCAAGGTAGTCGTTGACCGTAACGATATGCACGCCCTCGCCTTCGAGCGCGTTCAGATACGCCGGCAGCGTCGCGACGAGCGTTTTGCCCTCGCCGGTCTTCATCTCGGCGATGCGTCCCTGATGCAGGACCATGCCGCCGAGCAGCTGCACATCGAAGTGCCGCATGCCGACGGTGCGTACGCCCGCTTCGCGCACGACCGCAAACGCTTCGACCAAAAGATCGTCCAGCGTCTCGCCCTTTTTCAGCCGTTCCCTGAACTCGACGGTCTTGTGCCGCAGCTGTTCGTCGGTAAGCTTTTGTATCTGCGGCTCCAGCGCGTTGATCGCCGCCACCTTGAGTTTCAGTTTCTTCAGTTTGCTTTCGCTCGAGGTTCCGAGCAGCTTGTCCAAAAATCCCATAAGAATCTCCTTGAACGATATCTTTTGTATTATACCACAACAACGCCCCGCTTGCAAAGGGGGCGATTGTGAACGCTGTGCAACGATTTTGCGGATTTATGACGCATATTTCCGAAAACGCGTTCCTTACTCTTTGCCGGGCAGCGAACAGCGTCGCCGTTCGGCGTGTCAGTCCGGGGAACATCTATCACATCAATCCGTAAAATCCGGCGACATGCGCGGCGGATTTTACTCCTTGCGCCCCGCGCCGCCCGGCGGATCTCCGATCCGCAGGCGCGGGGTGAAACAGTACGCCGAAAAACCTGTTTTTCGGCGATTGTCAATTCGGCGTGTTCAGCCGCGTAATGATCTCGCGCATCTTTGCTTTCTGGCTTTCGGAAAGCATCGGGCTTAACATCCGGTAGATCTCCTCCATCTTGCTTTCGCTCATTTCACCGCTGCTTTTCTGCTCCGCGGTCAGCTTCACGAGCGTTTCCATCAGCTCGTCGCTCGTTTTGTTCCGATAGGATTCGTACTGCTCATTGATATTCATGTCTTCTCACCTCCCGATATCCTATGCACGCCGCACCGAATCCGTGCACAGCGCATACGATGTTGCAAGGAGGAATGCAAATGAACGTACAACCGCAACGAAACGGACCGTCCCCGCTCTCCTGCGCCGTCGTTTTGGGCGAAGCCGTCCGCGATGAGCACGGACGCGCGGGCGTCGAAGCATATGTCAAAGCGCTTGCGCCGCTGCTGCCGCGCGATCTTTGCGATCAGCTTGCCTACCGGCTGAACGTCCCGGTCCCCGCGCCGGCGCCGCCTCCTCCCCCGCCGCCGCTTCCGCCTCCGCCGCAAAGACCGGCCATGCAGATGCCGGACATGGAGAAGCTCTTTCAGATGATGCGGCTTATGGAGCAGCTCAAGCCGAAGGGCGGATAAAAGCGGCGATAAAGCGCTTTTCGAGACGCAAAACGCGCAAAAATGCAACGAATTTGTATTTTTATAAAATTTTTTGTGTTTTTTTGAAAAAAGGGAAGATATTTCCGGAAAAGTGTGGTAATATATAGATGACACGAAAACAATATACGTGTCAGAAGGAGTGGAACATATGCGTATTTCTATTTCCGGTAAGAATTTGGAGGTTTCCGATTACATGCGCGAAGTCGCAGATAAGAAGCTCTCCAAGCTGGATCGGTACTTCCCGCAGGACACAGAAGCACAGGTCACTCTCTCCGTCGAAAAGAACCGCCACATCGTTGAGGTGACGATCCCGCATGAGGGTCGCATCATCCGCGGCGAGGAGGTCTCGGGCGACATGTATGCGTCGCTCGACAACATCGTCGAAAAGCTCGAAAAGCAGATCGTGCACAACCGCACACGTCTTGCCAAGGGACTTCGCCAGGATGCATTCCGCGATCTCCCGTTCGAGGACGACGAGGACGAAGACGAGGGCCCGCGGATCGTCCGCGTGAAGCAGTTCTCCGTCAAGCCGATGAGCGAAGAGGAGGCCATGCTGCAGCTCGAACTTCTCGGCCATGCCTTCTACGTATTCCGCAACGTGGACACGAACGAGATCAACGTTCTTTATAAACGTAAAGACGGCAATTTCGGCTTGATCGAGCCGTTGTAAGTTTCACCCGAAAAAAGGAGCTTCCCGAAAAGGAAGCTCCTTTTTGTGCATCTTTGCGGCTTACGGCCAGTCGTACAGGATCTCGACGCCGAAGCCGTTGTTGATCATGTCGTCGATTGCAAGCGAGGCGTCGGTATCCTTTTGATCGAGAACGATCAGTTTCAGCTTCTTGCAGTCCTCCAGGTGGTAATAGTCGTGGAACAGGATCGGACAGCCCGAAATATCCAGTCTCTGCAGCGCCGGGAAGTTCTTGAAGTACGATATGTCGCTGATGTTCGATTTGTTGATCCGAAGCGATTTGAGCTTCGGCAGCTCCGTCAGCGGCTTGATGTTCTTCAGCTTCTTGTTGTACCCGAGATGCAGGTATGTGAGCTTGGTCAGCGACGCCAGCGGCGAAACGTCCGTGAGCTTGCTGAGTCCGTACAGGGAAAGCTCGTTGAGATCGGTCAGCTCCGAAAGCGATTCCAGGTCCTCGTCCTCAAGATCGTTATAGGAAAGATTCAGCCGCGTCAGGTTTTTCAGCTTCTCCAGGGGCTGCAGGTCGCTGATCTCATTGTGTCCCAGATGCAGATACGTCAGCGCCTTGAGGTCCTCGACCCAGTCGATGTCCTCGATCGGGTTTCCCTTTCCGTTTTCGTTGCAGCGGCGAAGCTTCAGCGTTTTGAGCTTCGTGAGCGCGCCGAGCGGTTCATAGTCGTCCATGTAGCAGTAATCCAGAGACAGCTCCTCGAGGTCCGGACAGAGCGCAACGAGGCTTTCGACCTCCTCCGCCGTAATGTGACAGAGCTTGCTGCTCTTTCCGTTGATGCCGAGCTTGCTGCCGTCGATCTTCTTGGTGCCGCTCTTGATCGTCTTTCCGCCGAACGTAAACGAATCGGGGACCGATGTCGGCTTCGGCGTCGGCGTGGGCTTCGGCGTCGGCGCTTCCGTCGGAACCTCCGTCGGCGCATCTGTCGGAACCTCCGTCGGCGCCGCCGTCATGATCTCGGGCAGCTCCGCCGTAGGCGCAGGCGTTTCGATCGCGATGATCGAAGGACTGCCCGGAGGCTCCGTTTCATCGGTCACCGGCTGACCGGACGGCGCAGGCTCAGCAGAGATCGCCGCATTGATCCGCGCCTCGCGATCCGGCTTGATCACCTCGAACCAAAGCAATACGAAGCCGCCGATCAGCGTAAGCACGATCGCAGACGCTCCGATCAGAATAGCGGTCGGAAGAGACAGTCTTTTGCGTTTCTTCACTTGCTTCTCCATACCCTTTCCCCTTTCATGATCGCTGTGCGTTTTTTTTCAGTATACCATATCCGCTTCAAAAAGAAAAGTGTTCGGAAGCGCGATCTTTCCGGACCGTGCTTATCCGCAAAGCCAAACCCCGACCAAAGGACCGAGGAAGATCGCAAGATAGATCAGCGAGATCCACGGCTGATAGTCGACGTAGAATTCCCGAAAGCTGAGGCTCCACGGATGCTTGACAAGCACCCAGCCAACGAGGTCGAACACGATGCAGATGCCCGCCCAGATCGCGCCGGTGATCAGCGCGTCGGCAAGCGTCGGGTTTTCAAGCCCGCGCATATAGAGCCAGCCGAACAGCGAAAAGATCACGATGTTGTACAGCGGATGCCACGGTTTGGTCTTTTCGTATCCCTCGCCCATGCCGGGACTGTCCTTCATGGACTTCATGTGCAGAACGGTGATATTGAAAACTGTATGCCCGATCCCGATCAGCGTCACGATGACGTACGCAAGCCAGAACCAGAGCATCGACATGCCGAAGTTTCGCATAGGTCCCTCCTCAGGCAAACGCCGACGCCGCCCAAACGATCAGCCAGAAATACGCCGTCGCGCAGAGCGTCAAAAGGCTCAGTACCATGCCGATCACGGAAAAGATGATCCCTTTCCGGGTGTGCGGCTGTACCCGAAGGCTCTTTACAAGCCCGACGATCCCGAGCACGATCCCGGCAAGCGAAGCGACCAGCGGCAGGAGCATCATGATCGCAAGGATATGCGGGATCTCCTGTACGCTGTTCAGGCACAGCAGCGCGACCCAGACCGGTGCTGTGCAAACGCCGATGAGCATTGCCTCAAGGGAAATATGTTCTGCTCGTTTTCTGTCACTGTCCATTTTCCCCTCCTATTCGGTCTGCTTTGCCGCATTCACGAACGCCGCGAAGAGCTTCCGGCTGTTCTCATCCTTTCTGAAAAAGAACTCCGGATGCCACTGCACCGCCCAAACAAAACGCTTTTCGGGCGCATAGATCGCCTCAACGAGCCCGTCCGGTGCGAACGCCATCGGATGCAAGCACGGCGCAAGCGTTTTGATCGCCTGATGGTGGCAGCTGTTGACGCCGATCTCCTCCGCGCCCAGAAGCGGATACAGCGGCGCGTCCTTGCAAAGTGAAACGGTGTGTTCCGCGCGGTCGTACGGCGCCGCCATGCGGTGGTTCGTGTCCGACGGATGCTCGGTTTTAAGGTCCTGAAAGAGCGTGCCGCCGAGATGCGCGTTGATGATCTGCAACCCGCGGCAGATGCCGAACACCGGCTTGTCCGCGTCCCACAGGAGCCGCAGGAGCACAGTCTCCATCGCGTCGCGCTCGGGACAGGTCTCCGCACAGGTCGGTTTCTGTTCCTCGCCGTAAACGGCGGGCGAAACGTCCTGCCCGCCCGCGATCAGAAAGCCGTCGAGGGTTTCGACAAGGCGACGGAGTGCCGCCGCGTCGTTTGTCAAAGGCAGCATCACGGGCACGGCGCCCGCCTGCTCCAAAGCCTGAAAATACCCGGGCAGCATCCAATAGGAATCCCGCGCCCGATCGAAAAGCGGCGTCACGCCGATCACCGGTTTTTGCATACTCCCTCCATGCGGCTCCGCCGCAATCCATGACGGCATTGCCGTCAATTCACGTCCTCCGGACAATTCATGCGCGTCAGCGCAATTCATCTCTCCCTCCGTCTCGCTTCGCGAGCTGCCGATCCCGAAATATGGTCGTTGTGCGTCGCTGACCATTTTGCTTCGCTTCATTACAGAGGCAGTTCGCGCGCTTCCGCAAGCACCGCTTCGTTTCACTTCGCTTCGGTGGTAGATCGCGCGCACCATGCTTCTTTAACTCCCTGTTTCGGTCGCACCTCACCTCGCTCCTCCTCGCAAAGCGAGCGCTCGGATCGGTGCCCCTCGTCAGAGGGAGGTCGAAATGAATGCTGCATGTTTCGACCCTCCCTTGTCAGGGAGGGTGTCAGACGCAGTCTGACGGGAGGGTTGTTGTGCAAGTTTACAACGGGTAAGACGATCCCTCCGCCTCGTTCCCCGGCACCTCCCTTTGCACAAGGGCGGCTCTGGAAAGAAAAAGGCGTCCCTTTCGAGACGCCCGATGGTTACGACATGGTCAGATATGCCGAGATGAACAGGTCGAGGTCGCCGTCCATGACCGCCTGGATGTTGCCGTTTTCGGCGCCGGTGCGGTGGTCCTTGACCAGCGTGTACGGCTGGAAGACGTACGAGCGGATCTGACTGCCCCACTCGATCTTCTTCATTTCGCCCTTGATCTCCTGCATCTGCTGTTCGCGCTCGCGCTCCTGCAGCTCGAGCAGTTTACCTTTCAGAATGCGCATTGCCATTTCCTTGTTCTGAAGCTGGCTGCGCTCGTTCTGGCACTGCACGACAATGCCGGTCGCAAGGTGCGTGATGCGGATCGCGGAGCTGACCTTGTTGACGTTCTGTCCGCCCGCGCCGCCGGAGCGGTAGGTGTCCACGCGGATCTCGTCCGGCTCGATCTTGATGCTCGTGTCGTCGTCCTCAAAGATCGGCGTGACGTCGAGCGACGAGAACGAGGTATGCCGCCGCGCGCTCGCGTCGAACGGCGAGATGCGCACGAGACGGTGCACGCCCTTTTCCGCCTTGAGATACCCGTAGGCGTTTTCACCCTCGACCTCGAACGTAACGGACTTGATGCCCGCTTCGTCGCCGTCCAGAAGGTCGAGCTCTTTGACGGTCCAGCCGCGCTTTTCACAGTAGCGCGTGTACATGCGGTAGAGCATTTCGGTCCAGTCCTGCGCCTCCGTGCCGCCCGCGCCCGCGTGCAGCGACAGAATGGCGTTTGAGCTGTCGTAGGGGCCTTTTAAGAGCATTTCGAGCCGCAGGGCAGTCATCTTCCCGTCGAAGGCTTTGAGCTCGGATTTGAGCTCCTCAAGCAGGCTCTCGTCGTCCTCCTCTTCCGCCATCTCGATCAGCGTCTCGATGTCCTCGCTCTGCCCGTCAAGCTTAGATAGCCGTTCGAGCTTGCTCTTGATCGCCTTCACGCGCGTCGAAACCTTGTTCGCGTTTTCGACGTCGTTCCAGAAATCGGCCTCCGCCATCTGCGCTTCGAGGGTTTTCAGTTCCTCGTTGAGCGCGTCGGCGTTCATTTGTTTGTGTGCAAGTGCGAGCGTCTCGTTCAGCGCGCCGAGCTGCATTTTGTATTCGTCCAGTACCAGCATGGGTCCTCCGAAATCAGTTGATCTTTTCCGGCTCACCGTAGTCCACGCCGAACGTCTCGACGCGGATCGTGTCGATCACGACGGGATCAAGCGGCATGTCATACATCCCCGTCTTTACCGAAGCGATCTTGTCCAGCACGTCGAAGCCTTCGAGCAGCATGCCGAACGCCGCGTATTCGCCGTCCAGATGCGGCGCGTCCGCATGCATGATGAAGAACTGCGATCCCGCGGAATCCGGGACCATCGTGCGCGCCATGGAGATGACGCCGCGCTTGTGCTTGAGATCGTTTTTGAAGCCGTTGCTTGCAAACTCACCCTTGATCGAGTAGCCGGGACCGCCGCTGCCCATGCCGTCCGGATCGCCGCCCTGGATCATGAAGCCCGCGATGATGCGGTGGAAGGTCAATCCGTCATAAAAGCCGGAATTGGCGAGCGCGATAAAGTTCTTTACGGTGTTCGGCGCGACGTCGGGATAAAGCTCCAGCTTCATGACGCCGCCGTCCTTCATGGTGATCGTTGCGATGGGATAGTTGTTCACAGTCGGTTCCTCCTCCGTTTTCTTGGGTTCTTCGGTCTCGGGCGCCTCGTTCTCCTTCGCGGGCTCGGCTTCCGTCGATTCGCTGCCCGGCGCGGCGGGTTCTTCGCCGGTCTTGCCCGAAGTCGTATTGGTATTCGCATACGTGTTCGTGCAGCCGATCGCCGCAATGAGAAGCAGCGCCGCCAGCAAAATGGTAATAAAGCGTTTCATGTTATTCTTCCTTTCCGTTGTCCGGCGTTTCTGCCGGTTCCCGATATTCAAATCCGTACCGCTCCGAAAGCAGCAGCAGGAAATTGTTGACGATATATGAACGGTACTTGCGCTTCTGCGCGATCACCGTCATTGCGGGAACGAGCAGATCGTTGTCCCGTACGGTCTTTTCCGCCAGATCGCAAAAGCCCAGCTCCTCCATTGCGCTTTTCGGCGCGAGCGCGACCGCCTTGCCAGCTCTTGCCCAGTGCAGCGCGATCTGCATGCGCGTGCTGACAAACTTCGGCGAAAGCGCAAGCCCCTTTTCCCGGAACGCGTTCTGAAACGCCGGAAGACTGCGTTCCAGCATCGACAGCGGCAGCACGGAAAGCCGTTCAAACGAAGTCTCGTTCCCCGGTTCGTCCGTAAAAAACGCACCCGGCTTATATGCCGCGACCAGCGTATCCGGCCGCGTGAACAGGACCTCCAGGTTTTCCACGTCGCTTTTGATCGGCCGCACAAAGATCGCCTCGACCTTGCCGTCCTGCAGCTTCTTGAGAAGCTCGGGAAGCTCCGCTTCATAGACCTTGATCTCCGCATCCGGATATCGGTCCGCAAACGCCGTCAGCGCATCCATAAGCCTGTCGTTTTCAAACGACGATGTGATTCCGATCCGAAGCGTCCCCTTCGTGCCGCCGAAGCCGGACGCGATCTCGTTGCGTGCCTCGGTCTCGACCTCCAGCATCCACTTTGCTTTCTCGTAAAGGACCCGTCCCGCATCGGTCAGCTCCAGCCGCCGCGCGCCGCGGTGAAACAGCCGCGCGCCGTATGCGGTCTCGAGCGCCTTGATCTGATTGCTCAGCGCGGGCTGCGCGATCCGCAGTTTTCTCGACGCCGCCGTCAGACTGCCCTCCTCCGCAATGGTTACATAGTTTGCGTAGTATGCGAGATTCATGCCGCTTCCCTCTCGTTCACGGTAAATATCAGTATAATAAATTTACATAGGATTATCAAGTGATTCCTCGGAATTTGTGCTCTCCGGCGCTTTCTTCCCTTCCTTCGGCATCAAAAGCTCCTTGCTCAGCACCGTGCGCGACAAAGGCTTATAGACGATCGCGGTTACGACCGTCGTCGCTGCGCCCTTGATCAGGTTGAACAGCGCAACCCAGCCCAAAAGCGGCGCCATTGCCGCCCGCGCTTCCTCATAGGTCGGAACACCGAAGAACAGCATGAAATTGAGACTGCCGACAAAGTAGTTCATCGGGATCATCACGCCAATCTGCGTGAGCAGGAACACACCGAGCGAAATATAAGCGCGTACACGCGTCTTATTCTGATTGTACAAAAGCGACGCCGCGACCGTCGGAATGCCCGTGGAGACGATGTTCATGATCAGTCCGATGTAATTCCAGTCGCCGGTAAAGACGGCGTTCAAAAGCGCTTTCAGCACCGCGATCGCAAGGCCGAACACGGGACCGAGCGAAAATCCGCCGAGCAGAACGGGAATGTCGGAAAACTCGAACTTCATCCAGCTGACCGCCGGGAAAAGCGGGAATTTCGGCCAGATCGAGAGAATGACCGCAAGCGCGGTCAAAAGCGACGCCTGTACCATGCGGCGGATCGCATCATGTGATTTCATAGCAGTACCTTCCTTTGCGTGATACGCAGATTGTAGCATACTCGCATTGCTATGTCAATTTATTTATAATTGATATATGTATATCATTATAATTATATGCATAAAGAAAGGGACGGCTGCCCGTCCCTTTGATCCGATCATGCTTACAGCAGCGCTTCGATCGCTTCGGTGATGTCCTTGACGGTGTTTTCGGCGAACGGATTGCGGAGATTGCCGATCTTCAGAAGATCGAAGTAGCCGACCGTGCCGCCCGCTTTGCACAGATTGAGGTAGTCGTTCCACGCCTGCTCGCGGTTTTCGCGCATGCGGAGATAGAAGTCGAACGCGCCCATCTGCGCCAGCGCGTAGTCGATGTAATAGAACGGATACAGGAAGATGTGCTGCTTCTGCATCCAGAATCCGCCCTTTTCGAGGAACGGATCGCCGTCATAGTCGCGCCACGGGAGATAGACCTGTTCGAGCTCATGCCAGACGCCGTAGCGTTCTTCGCGGGTCATTTCCGGCTTAGCATAGACGCGGTGCTGGAACTCGTCGACCATCGTGAGGTACGGAATGA
>JAEEGG010001726.1_pt1 | contig 57974 bp, 42 predicted proteins | sample 9134161 | NCBI WGS metagenome assembly JAEEGG01 (sample SAMN16246543, study PRJNA631951) | gut metagenome | biome: gut microbiome; feature: rumen; material: CR-attached | host: Bos | place: Iran: Karaj | collected 2018-10
CAAAGATAACCTCCCGCCGCTGGTTCGTAGAGCTTCTTCTGGTTTTCCCATTGGCCATCGTTCATCTCAGCGGTCGTACCGCCACCTCCATGTAAAGAGATATATAGCGACCGTCCTCCAGCTGGCTCCTCACCATAGATTTTCCACCAAATCGGCATTGTGTACTGTCCCATCACAATCTTCTTGTCCTTGAGTATTCCAGCCAGGGCGGTGTGGACAGAATCCCTCCACTGCCCTTCCAATGTGCTCAAGTCAGCCTTGTAATAGTCTTGGATCTCAACCTGAGGCTGGCCAGTCCCGGGAGTATCTTCATCATTGCCTTGGGCCTTTATTTGGCAGCCGGCGATCAAGGACAATACCAGAGCCGCCAGCAGAAACGGAGTCTTGTTCATGCTTTTACTTTGCGTAAGTGTTTTCTTTGTAAAGGTAAGCAATTCCTGGCGGAATATTTTGCGGAATAGAAAAACTATCGTATTTTTGCAATCCCCGAAAGGGAAACCCAAGTTTGGAAGCATAGCTCAGCTGGTTCAGAGCACCTGCCTTACAAGCAGGGGGTCACTGGTTCGAATCCAGTTGTTTCCACCAATCATAAAGGCACTTACGGACTTCGTAGGTGCCTTTGTGGTTTGAAATAATCTGAAGAATTCATATATTGCGGATTGTATTGGCTTCAAAGAATATGACTGTTTTGAAAAAATCGAACTCCATTATCCTGCTGGTTTTGACAATCGCGATTCCCGCGTTAGTCTCATCTTGCGGCACAGCTTCCAAGGATTTATCTTCCTCTTCATCAGGGGCTTACTTCCAGACAGCCGACCTGCCTGACGCATCCGCTTATATTCCCGCACCTCTCAAGCCTGACGATCCGCGTTTCGCTGGAGATAAGGGTTATTACGAATGGGGAAAGGCTATGCGCGGCAGGACGAGAGGGAAGATCGCCAAAGATGACGCTGCCACTTCAATGGATTATATGTCGAAGTTATTCGAAGAGGCTATCGGCCTGAAGATCAGCAAGGAGCACACTCCCAACCTGCACAACCTTTTATCCAGGGCCACAAAGACTTCAGCCGCTTCAAACCGCAAAATTAAATCATACTACAACCGCGTTCGTCCGTATGTGGAGTTCGCCGAGCCTACCGGCGTCCCGGAAGATGAGGAAAGCCACAGGAAATCAGCATCTTATCCTTCCGGCCATACCACAAGGGGTTGGACGATTGCTCTCATCCTTTCGGAGTTGCTCCCCGAAAGGAGCCAGGATATTCTGGAAGCCGGATACAGGTACGGTACAAGCCGTGTCATAGTCGGTTATCACTATCAGAGCGACGTCCAGGAAGCCAGAGCGGCCGCTTCCGGAATCGTGGCGGTACTACATTCCAGCGACGAGTTCCAGAAAGACCTGAAAAAGGCCAAGAAGGAGATTGATGCCCTGTCCCGTTACGGAAAGCGCAGCAAGGTTAGCGGAAACCCCTTATTCACAGGCTGGTACGCTGATCCGGAGGCCGTGGTGTTCGGAAAGGAGTATTGGATTTATCCCACTTGGTCCAGGCCTTATGACGAGCAGTTGTTCATGGACGCTTTTTCCTCAAAAGACCTGGTACACTGGACAAGGCACGAGAGAGTCCTCGCGAAAGAGAATATCTCATGGCTACGCCGCGCCCTTTGGGCTCCGTCAGTGATTGAGAGAGACGGAACATATTATATCTATTTCGGAGCCAATGACATGCACGAGAAAGGCGAGGGCGGCATCGGAGTCGCCGTGGCCGACAACCCCGCGGGACCTTTCAAGGATGCTCTCGGACATCCGCTAATCGACGAGGTCATCAACGGGGCCCAGCCTATCGACCAGTTCGTGTTCAAGGATGATGACGGAACCTACTACATGTATTATGGAGGCTGGCGTCATTGCAACATGGTCAAGCTCGGGAATGATCTCACGAGCCTGGTTCCTTTTGAGGATGGAACCATGTTCAAGGAGATCACTCCTAAGGGATATGTCGAAGGTCCTTTCATGCTGAAAAGAGACGGCAAGTATTACTTCATGTGGAGCGAAGGTGGCTGGACCGGCCCCGATTACCATGTGGCCTATGCGATTTCAGACAGTCCGTACGGTCCGTTTGAACGCATCGGAACAATCTTGGAATCAGACACTTCCATTGCTACCGGAGCTGGTCATCATTCGGTTATAAAGGGACGTGGGAAGGATGAGTACTACATAGTCTACCACCGTCACCCTCTCGACAGTTATGACGGTAACGACCGTGTTGTCTGCATCGAAAGGATGTATTTCGACACTGACGGAAAGATACTTCCCGTCAAGATCACCTTCGAAGGCGTCCCCGCCAGCAAACTATAAGTCCAAGATTTACTCTATAACATTCAGCACTCCACCGAACTTGTCGTTGGCGCGGTAGTGCGGCGCGTAGAGAGACTCGATCGTCACGACCGGGGCGCTGAAAGTGCCTTCCTGGGTGATGTAGAACTCCTCTGTCACCGTGGTATTCTCCTCGGGATAGACATCGAAGTAATACTCCGTCCGGTCAGCCTTCACATTCCTGTAGCCCTGAGGTGAGACAGCGTACGAGCCTATCGGCCTGTACCACCATCCGACATGGCCGGAAAGCTGGTTAACCGGCCTGAAGGCAGCCTCGCGAGGAGCGTTGAGCTTGACGAAACTACGGTTCTCCTGGTTCCAGATCTTATATTCAGTGATGACCTTCTCTCCCCTCTTGAGCTTCATTCCGGGATAGATCTCAAGCAGATTCTTTGTCGAGTTCTCGCCTTGGACCTCTTTGTAGAAATGCCGCTCGATGGTGAAGCCGTTGCCGGCAGCCACAATCTTTGAGAACGGCTCCCTGTAGGTCTTGGTCATAAGGATAACCCTTGTCGAAAGGACTTCCTCGCCGCCCGTGAGAACCGAGTTGATGGCGTCCACGAAAGCGGGATCCTCTCCCCACTTCTGAGTCTCCTTCTGGAGCATCATCCAGATACGGATGCCATCGGCGATGACGGTCTCGGGATGTCCGTTAGAGCCAGGTATAGACGACTGGATATCCGCCCTCTCCGCGGACTGTATCCTGCTGTCTGACAGCAAGTCGCAAAGGAGCGAGTGGGCGTAGAGCTCACTTTCAAGGAGTCCCCTCCAAGGCATCACGGCGTTAGGATAGTACCAGCCACCGTCACGATGCTCGACCGCATATTCATCCAAAGAAGCCACATCGGCGACAATGGATGAGCGCATCTTGGAATCAGCCGAAAGCTTGATGCCCCAAGCGGACGCGAGGGCGAGCCCGCCATCTCCGTATACCAGGTTGACCAGGGTCTTGATCCTACGGGCCTTGGCCAGGATCTGTCCCTGCAAGCCGCGGCCATCCTTCTTGGAAGGAATCAGGTAATCCTTGATGTATTTCTTGAACTCCCTGAAGTTCTTTGAATACTCGCTCGCCTCGCTTATAGTCTCCTTAGATACATCAAACTTGACGGAGGAGTACATCGAACGGACATATGCGTACTGCGCTGTCGAGATCCAACCGCTCCAATAAGGCCAGCTGTCGTGGATGAACTGGTTCTTGTCGAGGAAGGTGATAGCCGCCTCAGAATCAGCGACTTCCTCGGCCAGACCGGCGTCACGGAGCTTAGCGAAACGCTCCAGCACCACAGCCGTGATGACCGGGGATGACTTCATACCCTCGAACCAGCCGAAACCTCCGTCAGCATTCTGGCATGCCTCAATCTTCTCAAGGATATCCTCGTCCGAAGTGATATAATCGAACTTAGCGCCAAGTTTCTCCGCCACTCTGCGGACATAGAAAGCCTCGGTCAGGGACAAGATATCCTTGCCTTCCGGCTCGACCTTCGAAGGAATGGCATCAAGCACCATCTGACGGATGTCAATCTCCTTGTATTCGGCTCCAGATGAGGTGGTTCCGGTGAAAGCGGAGCGAATGCGCTGGATAAGAGCGTTCTTGTCCATGCCTGCGAGTAACACGGCGGAATGGGCCTCCGTCAGGGTCTGCTCGGCATCATAGACCGGCAGTGTGACGAACACGGCGTCTGAGAACGACTTGGCTACGTCAGCGAACACAACCTTCAACCCGAGAAGATCGTGCCCCTTAGGATCAACGGTGAACTCTACCGGGACAGTCTTGCCAGCAGGAACGGTCACCTTCTTTGAAAGCGTGGCGAAAGGCTTGGCACCCTCGTGGTCAGATCCGGCGTAAGTCTGAAGCGCCACCGTGCCTGAGACCGGTTTGTCAGATGAGCTTGAGACGGTAGCATGTAGGACATACTTGTCGCCCTTATAAATATACTTCGGCTCGACAACATTGACTTTCACCGGGATAGAGACTGTCATCTCCTGCCTCAACAGGGCATTCTTCATCTCCTTGGTGTGGGCGAAAACCTGCACCACGAAGGTTGAGAGCTTGTCGGAAGTCTTGAACTTCAAAGTCGCGGAACCGTTGCTGTCAGTCCTAAGATAAGGCTCGAAAGCGATAGCGGTCGAGAAATCGGAACGGACATTGACATCATCCAGTTCCGCTGGCGCGGCACTGTCGGCAGAGACCCTTTCCACAGCCATATCGCTCATCTCCTCTTCCACTGCCATCATAGGCGCCGATTCAAGCACCATGGCGTCATTAACCGCCCCGGCCGCGGTGCGGGACTTCATCATCCTCCTGTCATCATAATTGTAAATCCTGCCACGATCAATGCTGCCGTCCATAGTCTCGTAATAGACCGGCCTGGCGCCGAGGTTCACAAGGCTGACGGTCTCCCAGACATTCGGAGATATCCTCTCCGATGCCTTGTCGAAGATGGCCGCTACCATTTCGGTCCCGGGATCCGACTTCAAAGTGAAGGAATACTGTTTTCCGGGATATGCCTTATCTTCAAATGAGGTGAAAGCCAAAGGAAGATCCAAAACCGTCTTTTCCCTCTGGAACTCGCGGCTGAAAATATAGTGAGTCCCGTTTCGGAAATAGAAGATATTCAGAGTCAAAGCGTCCGGATATTCGCTCTTGTATTCAAAAGACATAGTTTTGATCGAGCCCTCGGATCCCGGCTTCCCATCCAGTTGGATCAGCTCTCGTCCTAGAGGTTTTCTCATCTCATCGAAGAGCTCGGCGACTGCCCAGACCGGACCGGCTCCGGCTCCGAACTGAACCTTTATTTCCTCACCGTCTTTAACGGAACAATCAGAGCAAGGGCCTACCAACTTGAAGAAATTCTCCACATCGGCGTTGATAGCCTTATCATCATCTCCGACAACCAGGAATGACATCTCAGATTTCGAGGATATCTCCTTCCCATTAGTGGCCGTGACACTAGAGGTCGCCACAAGGGTGTAATATCCAGTAGTCGGAATAGTTATCTCCTTCGTGGAGCCTGATTCCGCCTCTCCCTTGAACACAACCTTATCATTGACATCTTTCAACTCGAACTTGATGTCCACCGGCACCTTCTGACCCTCATTATTCCTCGATGTGAAGGTCACCTTGGCGACTTTATCCGACAGAAGCTCACACCTTCCGTACCTTCTGGAACCAAGAGATATGTCGCCGGAAGCGGCATTCTCAACGTTCATCTCTATATCATAAGCGTTCAGCACAAAGACCCTTCTGGAGAACTCGCTGGTTTCTCCCGTGGCGTCCTTGACCTTGACCACTACCCTATATGAATACCTGTCATTAGTTGAAGGGAACTTCACCGCGAATGATCCGTCGGATTCGAGCTTGATTTCCCCATCAGCTATTATACGGCCCCATGAATCAATCTCATAGGTCACATCGGCAGCATCGAGCGGATGGCCGCTGTAGCTTGACACCTTTCCCTTCACCTCAATCTCGTCGCCCATGAAATAAAGCTTGTCAACGCTCTCGAAAGAAAGGTCATAACTCGGAAGGACAAACTCGTCAACCACTATCGACTTAGACTCCATTGTGTTGCCTTTGTAGCGAATCTTGATAGTGAAACTGCCGTTACGCTCCCCTTCAGGGATCTTGAACTCCCCGGCGACTGAGCCGAACTCATTGGTTTTCAGTTCAGTCTTCGCGATTTCCTTATCCTCCGCGTTGACGAATATGGCCTCGATATCCTCTCCGGCATCAAACACCTTGAAACTCACATATTGGTTGCCGGAATACAGGACCGCTTTGAACTTCACGGTCTCCCCCGGATTGAACGCGGTCTTGTCCGTGAAGATTTCACAGTACTTACCCACATAGCCCTTTCGCTCGCTATAGTAATCCCTGGAGTTACGCAAGCTCTGCTCTTTGGACAGGTGAAGGAAGCCGTCGGAGTCTTTCCAAGAGGCCCTGAGGTAATAGTATACATCTGACTTCATCACCTTGACCAATTCTTCCGGAAGAGGAGTGAAGCCATCCACTGGGATATCCTTGGCCTCGGCCGCGATCTTCCCGGACTGGATGAGCATGAGGTCAACCTTCTTGAGAGGCTCACCGGTTTGATAGTTGGCCACATAGAACTTGCGGCCATCGAAATCCTCCCTCAACGCTATTGACAAAGTCTTGGGGATATATTGGCTCTGTGCCTCGATCTTCCCGTTCTTGGCCTTAACAACATAGTTGCCGTCATCGCACCTTGGGATGGGAACCCTCACAGTGTCAAAAACATAAAAACTCTTCTTAGGATTATTGATTGTTTTCTTGAACAGCGGAGTGCCTTCCTTATCGTCCAGGAACATCGAGACGTCCACACCAGGAAGATTCCTTAGAGTCACGACTATATCATCCTTATCGAAAGCGAGGTTAACATCCTTATTTTCAAGTACTTCTATCTGATTCTTAAAACTGTCGATTGTGCCGGCGATCTTGGAATCCGTCCCGGATTTATATGTGAGACGCTCTTTCTCCGCAGCCTTGATAGCCTCATACAAAGCTTTATAATCCGCCTCACTGCCTTTCTCACGGGACAGATAAGACATACGGTCCTCAAAAAGCAGGGCCTTACCGAAAAGGTTTATAGCCTTGCCGGCATACTTATTCACGAACGCCTTGACATCAGCTTCCCTATAGGACCAATACCTGTTCTCAAGGGACAGGTACTCATCCCAAGCGGCGTTGGGATAAGTCTCACCAAGGTATTCTTTCAAAGCCTCATTTCCCTTGGAGGTGTTCCTGTTACTGATCCTTTCGGACCAGAGGGCATATTCATAATCATCCTTTATGAAATCGTTCAGAAGACCGTTCATCTGCCCTGCCGTCCTCTTGTGGAAAACAGTGTTCTTTCCAGCCTGGAGGCGGGTTTTGTTTGCCAAGACAAAGTCGAGGAGCCCGGAACTACTGTATGATGACCTATAAGTATAAGTCACAATCGGCTCATCGTATTCCTTGATGGCATTAGCGAGGAAGGTGTTCATCTCCTGACGCTTCTTCCAGTTCCTTTCCACCTCGGTGTCGACTTTCTTTACCGCGGCGTCATAGAAATCCCAATGATACCTCTTGGATTTGGCGGCTGAAATGATCTCGTCCAAGATCTCGATCTTCTTCTTGGGCAAGTCGGCCTTCTCAGCCGCATAATAGCTTTTCCACAGCGATGTCAAGGCATGGCCTTGATTGTCGGGGTTCTTCGCGTTATCCGAATCATTATTGCGGACATAGGCGCAGGCGACCACGGCGGCGACACAGGCGGCGGCGATCGCAAGAATCAGGTAAAACATAGTCTTTTTCATAATTATCCGATATACTTCAAAAACCCCGCGCATCTAGGGCATGCAGGGCTTCCGAGAGAAGATAAGTACTTCCCCCTATGAATATCAATGGGTTACGATCCATATCGAGAGAAAGGGCGGCCGAAATCGCCTCCTTGACAGAGCCCGTTTCCACAATCTTGAATGACTTTCCGGCCTCTTCCAGGAAAGTCTCCATCCTTCTGGTGAGCTCTCCGACAGGCAAGGCTCTTTTGGATTCGAGGCCGGTCAACACATACGTCGCGCCCTCGGGCATCAAAGGCATTATCCCGTCCAGATCCTTGTCCGCCATGACAGCGTAGATGATGATCAGTGAAGAATATTCCCCAGAAGCCATCATCACTTCCAACTGGGCGAAATTCTCTTTGAGGGCGGCTGGATTATGGCCCAAGTCGGCTATAATCATGGGATCTTTCCTCACCATCTCCCAACGTCCATGGAAACCTGCCCTGGAAGCGGTGTGGCAGATAGCATCGACAACCGCATCCTGATCTGATAGCTTGGAATAGAACCGGTTCCGGGCAAGAATATCAATTGCGGCAAGGACAGTGCGGAGATTTTTTTCCTGGTACTTCCCTTTCAGGTCCATGTTCTCCAGGATCTCCGGCACCAGACCGTCCATCGAAAGATCAACATCCTGGGCGAAAGTGAGAGGGCATTCCCCCTCCGAGGCTTGTTTCTCGAAAACCGGACGGGTCTCGGGGAGGTATTCCCCAACCAAGGCGGGGACTCCCGGCTTGAATAATCCGGCTTTTTCGCCGGCGATATCTTCAAGGGTATCGCCTAAAAGGGCGCAATGGTCCAAGGCTATGCTGGTCACGATGGAAAGGTCGGGGGTGATGATATTCGTGCTGTCAAGCCTGCCTCCCAGACCCACCTCGATGACCGCCACATCCACATTCTCGTCAGCGAACCACTTGAAAGCCAAGCCAGTAGTGATCTCAAAAAAGGAAAGGTCCAGTTCGTCCATATCCGCCTCATACCGGCAGAGGAAATCGAAAACATACTCCTCAGGCACCAGGGAAGGCTCCACCGGCTCCTCGGTCGGCAGTCCCTCCGGCGGACATTTACCCGGATAGGGCGCGAAGCGCAGGGAGCCGGAGGGAGCTGCCGCCGAGGGAAGCAGGATTCTGGCTCTTTCACGGAAGTCGATAATGTGCGGGGATGTGTAGAGTCCGACCTTGAGGCCCGCTGAGGACAGAGCTGACGCGATCATATTGGCGACAGAGCCTTTGCCGTTGGTCCCGGCGACATGGATGGTACGGTACTTCTCCTGAGGATTCCCAAGAAGAGCCGCGAACTTCTCCATGTGGTCAAGACCCGGCTTGTAGGCATCTCCAAAAGGCACCTTCTGGACCGAAGGGAACCTCGTGAAAATAGCCTCCAACTTGTCTTTATATGATTTTTCCGAATAATTTTCCATCCTCGTCAAGCACTCTTTTTTGAACTCAATTCAAAAATACTTAAATTTACGGACATATTCCAACTGAATGAAAGAAAAAACCTCAGCTTTACGCTCTGAATACATAATAGATGGAATCCCCCGGCGCTTCACTCCGGCGGACATTCTTGACGGGTGTCTCGACCAGGAGCCTGAGGAGAATCCCGCATACGAGGAATATGAGCCGATAGTGGATGAGAGCACCGATCCTTGCCCTGCCGCAGACCAGTTCAAGAGCCAGGATGTGCAAGAATATCTTTCCGGGATCTACGGAGCCATCGGGTCTCCAAGGAACTGTCCTGTGACCTTCCCTGAGGAGTTCACCAAAAGCAGGATAGCGAAGGCACTTTTGGACACTCTTTGGATGAAAGGCCATTTCAGGCTGGGAGATCTGACCCTCTCGGCCAAATGGCGCTGGAACCCTAAGCCTCTTGGAAATATGGCGGCTTTTTACGCCTCGGTCGAGGCGGCAGCCGATTATCTGGACAGCCTCGGGATCTGCCTCGGGTCATATTCATTCACAGAAAGTGAGAGAATAAGCCAGATAGCTTTCAAAGTGGCCGCCACAGACAGGCCGGAAGATCCGGATGAGGAGATCGGCCCCGAAGAGGAGGAGATTGACCTTCCCGGAAACGCTCCTTTCGGCAGTCCCCACCCTGCCATCGGCAGAAGGCGGGCGATCCCTGACAAACTTATCGCAGATCCTGACAGCTGGCTTATATTCATTCCTTTTGATAGCTGCGAGTTCAGGCTGGGCGGCTCCTTGCTTTGCGAGGCTTATGGCCAGAATGGCGACGCCGCCCCGGAAATCGGAGACGGGGATTATTTCATCGATTGCTTCGAGATTATCCGCGAGTTCGTGGAAGACAAGGTCGCCCTTTCCGGCAGGACTGTCAGTGACGGAGGCCTTCTGGCCGCCTTGAAAGCCATGTGCGGAGAGGATGTGGGAGCCAAGATTGATGTGAGCGGCATAATGAACGCCTACGATGAGGACAAAAGCGTGCGGGTGCTTTTCTCAGAGGTTCCCGGAGCGCTTATACAAATAAAAGACATCGACTATGATTATGCCGACGCCGAATTCCTGCTGCAGGACATCGCGTATTACCCGATAGGGCATCCTGTTCCGGGTAACGGGAGCATAAAAGTGAAGTCCGGACGGGGCGGAGGCATCTCGGATATCCTCCAGTCTCTTCTTAATAGCCAAGCCTCGGAGGGCGAGGACTGATTTTTCAGAATATGGCAAGATACACTAGAATACCAATCCCAAAAGAGGGCGTCAGGAAGCCCAAGATATTCGTTCTTGACACGAACATCATCCTGCACGATTTCAAGGCAATCCGCAAATTCAAGGACAACGACATCGTGATCCCGGTAGCAGTGATCGAGGAGCTTGACAAGTTCAAGAAAGGCACTGACCAGCTGGCCTACAACGCCCGCGGGTTCATGCGCGACATGGACCGTATTACCGACGGCCGCCTTTTCGGCGACAAGGGAATCCAGATCGCCAAAGGCCTCGGAAAAATAAAGATCGAGCCGAACCATCCATTCCCGGATGAGATGAAGGATCTGTTCAAGGATGATATCCAAGACCACAGGATCCTTTCCACCGCCATCTGGATCCGTGATAACAATCCGGGTCGCTTCGTGGCCCTCGTCACAAAAGACATCAACCTGAGGATGAAGTCTAAGGCCGCCGGAATGGAGGTACAAGACTATATGACCGACAGACTTGAGGACGAGAAGGTTGAAAACTCAATCAAGGAAGTAATTGTCATTGAGAATTTTAACGAGGCTACTTTCCAAGAGTTGGCCTATGGGCCGGAGACTTCGATTCCTTGGAAGGCGGTCAGTAAGACCAGACCGAAACCCAACCAGTTATACAAGCTCCGCTGCGGATCCGAGACTCTCTGCGCCCGTTTCGACGAGGAGGAGGGTAAGATCGTCCTGGTAAAAAGCCGTTATGTGTACGGGATCAAGCCCCTCAACGACGAGCAGAAATTCGCGGTTGACGCCTGCTTAAATCCTAATGTGAAACTGGTCTCCATGACCGGAGGGGCAGGCACCGGAAAGACTCTGATCGCCCTCGCGTCGGCTTTGGAGCAAGCCAAGGATTATGACCAGATAATCCTTACAAGGCCGACTGTCGTGCTGGGCAACCAGGACATCGGCTTCCTTCCAGGAGACCAGAAATCCAAGATGAGCCCGTTCATACAGCCGCTCATGGACAACCTCAATGTCATCAAATCCAAGTTCAAGTCCACCAGCAAGGAGGCTCTCAAGCTGGATGCGATGCTTAGGGAGGAAAAATTGCTGATATCCCCTCTGGCATATATCAGGGGACGCAGCCTCGGAAGGGTTTTCTTCATCTGCGACGAGGCCCAGAACCTCACGCCTAATGAGATCAAGACCATAATCACCAGGGCCGGAGAAGGCACCAAGATGGTTTTCACGGGTGATATTTTCCAGATAGACCAGCCCTATCTGGACCAGTGGTCCAATGGACTGACACACTTGAGCGAGAAAATGAGCGGACAGAAACTGTTCGAGCATGTTTTCCTGCGGATCGGGGAGCGGAGTGAGCTTTCGGATCTCGCCTCAAAGTTGCTATAACCAATCATTTTTGTTATCTTTGCCAACCATTTTTAAGAGACTAAATCATTTAAGCTGTTTATAATATGTTCGACAAGAAGAAAAGAGTCTATCGTTTCGGAGGCAAGACCGCCGAGGGCGATGGACAGATGAGGGAATTGCTTGGCGGCAAGGGTGCCAACCTCGCCGAAATGAGCAAGCTTGGAATGCCGGTTCCCGCCGGTTTCACAATCACCACTGAATGCTGCGCCGAGTATTACTCCCTCGGCGGTGGCTACACCAACGACCTCAAGAAGGAGGTCGCCGAGGCGATGAAGGCCACCGAGACCATCATGGGCAAGAAATTCGGAGACGTTTCCGATCCGCTGCTCGTCAGCTGCCGTTCCGGAGCGAGGAGTTCCATGCCCGGAATGATGGACACCATCCTCAACATCGGCCTTTGCTCAGCGACCATTCCCGGAATGATCCAGAAGACCGGCAACCCGAGGTTCGTTTACGACGCTTACAGGCGCCTCATCATGATGTACTCTGATGTTGTCATGGAAAAGGCTGAGGGCATCGAGCCTGCCGACGGGCAGGGCATCCGCCAGCAGCTTGACAGGATGATGATGGAGCTGAAGGACAAGCAGGGCTACAAGTCCGACACCGAGATCACCGCTGATGAGCTCAAGGATCTCTGCGAGAAATTCAAGGTGAAAGTCAAGGAGGTTCTCGGAGTTGACTTCCCCGACACCGCCCAGGAGCAGCTTTGGGGCTCAATCGGCGGCGTTTTCAAGTCATGGAACGGAAAGAGGGCTATCGCCTACCGCAGGATCGAGAAGATTCCTGATGATTGGGGCACCGCTGTCAACGTCCAGTCCATGGTGTTCGGAAATATGGGCAACACCTCCGCTACCGGAGTCGCCTTCTCCCGTAACCCCGCCAATGGTGACAACAAATTCTACGGTGAGTGGCTCATCAACGCCCAGGGCGAGGATGTTGTCGCCGGTATCCGTACCCCCAACCCTCTTAACGAGGCCACCAAGACTGAGAAGAACAAGAATCTGGAGTCCCTCGAGACCGCTATGCCTGAGGTCTACAAAGAGCTTGACGGCATCCGCCTGAAGCTTGAGAAGCACTTCCGCGACATGCAGGACATCGAGTTCACCATCCAGGAGGGTCACCTCTGGATGCTCCAGTGCAGAATAGGAAAGCGCACCGGTCTTGCCGCCCTTCAGATGGCTATGGACATGGTCGAAGAGAAGATGATCGATGAGAAGACTGCTGTGATGAGGGTCGCCCCCGCCCAGCTCGACGAGATTCTCCACCCGATCCTCGATCCCGCTTCCGAGAAGAAGACCAAGGTTCTCGCTGTCGGTCTCCCCGCCTCCCCTGGTGGCGCTGTGGGACAGATAGTGTTCACTTCCGAGGCCGCTATGGAAGCCGCCGCCAACGGTATGAAGGCTATCCTCGTCCGTGAGGAGACATCTCCTGAGGACATCGAGGGTATGAGGGCCGCCGCAGGTATCCTCACCACCCGTGGAGGTATGACCTCACACGCCGCCCTTGTGGCTCGTGGCTGGGGCAAATGCTGTATTGTCGGCTGCGAGGCCATGAAGATCAACTTCGATGAGAAGACCGTGACCTTCAACGACGACCAGACTTTCAACGAAGGTGACTGGCTGAGCCTCAACGGTTCCAAGGGATTTGTCTACGCCTCGAAGATCGAGACTATGGACGCCTCTGAGAACCCTCTGTTCAAGAAGTTCATGTCTATCGTCGACAAGTTCCGCAAGCTTGGTATCCGCACCAATGCCGACACTCCTGAGGACGCCGCCAAGGCTCTCAGCTATGGCGCCGAGGGAATCGGACTCTTCCGTATCGAGCATATGTTCTACGGAGCCCACTCCGAGAAACCTCTCTCGAAGCTCCGCAAGATGATCCTCTGCGACACTGACGCCGAGCGCAAGGCTGCCCTTGATGACCTTGAGCCTTACATGAAGGCCGCTGTCAAGAGCACGATGAAGATCATGGACGGCAAACCTGTTGTCTTCCGTCTGCTTGACCCGCCTCTCCACGAATTCGTTCCTAAGACCGAGGAGAAGAAGAAGGAGATCGCCCGCGAGCTGGGTGTCACTGTCGAGGAAATCGAGAAGAGGGGCGAAGCCCTTCACGAGGTCAACCCGATGATGGGTCACCGTGGAGTCCGCCTCCACGTGAGTTTCCCGCTCATCGCCGAGACTCAGTACAGAGCTATCTTCGAGGCCACAGCCGAGTTGCTTATCGAAGGCTATCACCCGATGCCGGAAATCATGATTCCCGTCACCATCTCCGGTCGTGAGCTCAGCTTCCAGAAAGCCATCTGCGACCGTGTCAAGGCTCAGGTCGAGGGAATTAAGGTCCAGAACATCGACTACAAGTTCGGAACCATGATTGAGATCCCTCGCGCCGCTCTGACCGCTGACCGTATGGCTCGTGCCGCCGAGTTCTTCTCATTCGGTACCAACGACTTGACTCAGATGACATTCGGTTTCTCACGTGACGACATCGGCACCTTTATGGGTGACTATCTCGGCAACAAGATCCTCGATTCCGATCCGTTCCAGACCATCGACACCAAGAGCGTCGGCAAACTGGTCGAGCTCGGTATCCAGGGTGGCCGCTCAAAGAGGCCTGACCTCAAGTGCGGTGTTTGCGGAGAGCATGGTGGAGATCCTGACTCGATCCGTTTCTTCAACAAGATCGGAGTTGACTATGTCTCCTGCTCACCGTTCCGCGTGCCTATCGCCCGTCTCGCCGCCGCCCAGGCCGCGATCGAGCAGAGCAAATAAGGCCATGTCATTATGAGACCCCCTATGTCATTCTGAGCGAAGCGAAGAATCTGATTAAAAGGTGTTTGTCTTCTGTCGACAAACACCTTTTTTTGTATAGCGCACATCCGACCCACCGCTAACTCCGAAAAATTTCAAGAGAAGTCCGAAAATAATTAGGAGATTTCGGATTATTATTCATATCTTTGCAGAAAAGGTTGTTATAATATGCGCAGACTTACAAAGAAAGAGCGGATAATCATGGATCACTTCTGGAAACAGGGCCCGATGTTCGTGCGGGACCTGCTGAACAGCTACCCTGATCCCAAGCCCATGTTCAACACCCTGGCTTCACAAGTCCGGACACTGGAGCAGGACGGATTCCTTAAGCGCGACCTGCTGGGAAACGCTTACCGCTATTCGCCAAGCATTTCCGAGCATGAATACGGGCGCAAGACAATTTCCGGGACCATTGAGGATTATTTTAACAACTCCTACCTGGACGTCATCCACTCGCTGGTGAAAGAGGAAAGGATCTCGCTGGAGGAACTCAAAGATCTGGTAGAACGAATCGAGAAAGGAGAGTAGCGATGGGAAATTTCCTGATCTACACAGCCAAGGTGGCCGCGGCACTCGTCGTCTTTTATCTATTCTTCCGACTTCTTTTGAGCCGGGAGACTTTCCATCATTTGAACAGGATCGCGCTGATCTGCGGTCTGGTCATCTCTTTCGCGCTACCACTTTGTGTTATTACAGTCAACATAACAGTCGACCCGCAGCGTATTCCCAGCGCACCAGATCCTCTCAATATCAATCTGGTAGATGCGGATTGGTGGGTCACAGTTCTTTTTGGAGTCTTTATCCTCGGGGCAATCGCCACTCTTGCCAGGCTCGCCATAGCCTACTGTCGAGTCCACAAAATGATCAAAGATGGAGAGAAGCATCCCCAACCGGACGGGAAAATGGTAGTTGTCATCGACAATCCAGAAGAGGAGGAATATCGCTCCCCTTCCAGTTGGATGGGCTACATATTCCTTTGTCGGGAGAACTTCCTATCCGCTGAAGCGACTGGGCTCTATAGCAGTCCGGCCTACATCCACGAGGCTGCCCATTCGGATCTTCATCACTCCATAGACCTGATGTTCATAGATCTCTGCTCACTATTCCAATGGTTCAATCCCGCCATTTGGCTTCTCCGCCGGGAGCTGACAACGATCCATGAATATGAGGCCGACAAGGCCGTGCTGGATAAAGGGTTCAACCCCAAGGATTACCAATTGCTGCTTGTGCGAAAAGCCATGTCTGAGGCCGGGTACTCAGTTGCCAACAATCTGAACCACAGCGCTCTGAAAAGCAGGATTGACATGATGCTCCGTCAACCATCCAGAAGCAGGAGGGCCTTAAGGCTATTGGTTCTGATTCCTCTGATTTGTATCGGCCTTGCCATGAACACCCAGAGGGTCTATCATGCTCCCCAATACAAGCCATTCTTCATCGTTGATGACAATGAGAATGTCTTCTTGAGAGTAAACGGTAAAGAGTTCGACAAAAAGCACTTGGATGAGATAGATCCATCCAAGGTCAAGTCAATCTCCGTCAAGAAGGACGGGAAGGGCGGAGGTACGATTGATATCTATTTAAAAAACGAATAACAATATTATTTACAATATGGTCAGGAACTTATCAATAATCGCTTGCGCTTTATTCATGTCGGCCTTTATCAGCGTTGACGCCCAGGAGCAAGTAGCTGTCTCTGCCAAGCCCAGGCAGATGGAGAAATCCAAGGTGGCCGGGTACGACCGGATTGGTGACGCCCTCTATGAAGTTATCTACGAGTACCGCGTCCAGACGAAGGTCAGCGGTAAATTGTCTGCCAGTTCCGAGGGCTCTACAATCACGGTAAGGAGCGGTCAAGCCGAAACACCGGAAGGTCAGGACAATACTGTCAGCGACACCTACTCGACCATCCTGCAGTTCGGTACCGAGCAGGCTCGTTTCCTTGACTATCTCGCGTATAGAGTGGACTCTCTTGCCAACGCCGGAGCTCCGGAAGATTCGATTGCCAAAGCAAATAACGATGTAGACCGCAGCGCTTTCTACTTCGACCCAGTAATCTTCCAGAACTGGCCGGAAGGTTCCATGACCGTCGACGATGTCCTGGTTCCCGGGACGTTCACATATTCAGAGAATATGGCGCATGGGTGGACTTTCGGGGACGGCCAGAAAGAGGTCTGCGGCTATCCTTGCCAGGAGGCGAAGACCAGTTACGGCGGCCGTGAGTGGACCGTCTGGTTCGCACCGAGTATCCCCTCCAACGTCGGTCCTTGGAAACTCGGCGGTCTGCCAGGCCTTATCATGGAGGCCCAGGATGCTGAAGGTATCCACCATTTCACAGCCACTGCACTGCGCAAGGCAGCCTGCCCAATTGTACGTGTCCAAGACGCCGGACGTGACAAGACCCAGCGTGATCGCTTCATCCAGCGCAAGAATGCCTCCGGAGGCAATTCGCTTAACAATATTCCGACAGAGAGCATCACCAGCATTTCCGTCTTCAAGAATGATAACGGTGGCACAATCAAGGTTAATGGCCGTGTGACCGTTCGCATGACCAATCACACTTGGGTTCCTCTCGAACTTGAATAGGCTATGCGCAAGGTAGTCGCCCTTCTGATCCTTTTGCTTGTCTCGTACGCTCTCTCCGCCCAGATTGTCATCCAGGGCAGCGTGCGCGACGAGGAAGGAGTTGCTATAGCCGGCGTCGTGGTCTCGCTGCAGCAACAGGGCAAGACTCTCAGTTATGGGACAACCGGGAAGGATGGCCGCTACCGTCTCAGTGTCCAGTCAGGAGAAGGCACCGCGACAGTCATATTCAATCACCTGACTTTCGAGAAACTGGAAGTTCCGACCACTTTTAGGAGCCGGAACATTGATGTCATCCTTAGGGAACGGAGCGAAACCCTCAAGGAAGTCACAGTCACTGCACCGGTTGTCAAACTAAGAGGAGACACACTTTCATTCTGGCTGCCTGCACTTGCGGCTCGGGAGGACTACTCTTTGGAAGATGCCATGAAGCGTATCCCTGGAATAGAAGTCGACGAGAGCGGAAGGATTTCATACCAAGGAAGGGCGATCAGCCATTTCTACATTGACGGGGTGGACATACTGGGAGGAAAGTATACCCTCGCCACACGAGGCATTTCGGCGAAAATGGTCGACCAGGTCGAGATTCTGGACAATCACCATAGCGTCAAAATGGAGCGCAACACTGGCCGGACCAACGAGGTGGCCATGAATATAAAACTGAACAAGGAAGCCAGAATCAAGCCGACAGGCAGCAGTGAAGCCAGGGCCGGCTGGGGTTCTGAAGGGTTCCTCGGCCGCATCGGCGGCTCGCTAATGCGATTCGGGGGCAAGGATCAGGCTATTCTTGCAGCCAAATTAGGCAATGACGCCCAATTTGCTCAAAGCGAGACCTCCGACTATTTTTCCTCCAATCAGATTTCAGGGAAGGCCTCTACCCTGGCCGGATCCGTGTCCGGCTCCTCTGCACCACTCGATGCCAGGTACTATCTGCGCCCGATGGATGCCTATGTCAGCCTGGACGCCTCACATAAGCAGTCAGATGATGTAAGGCTAAGGCTGAACAGCCATTACGCTTACAGCTACGGCACTTATGACTATTCAACCCGGAGCGACTACTATGCTGGTGATAATGTCGTGACTCTCAAAGAGGTTTTCAACCCGTCAAGTAAATTACACGTTCCTTCCATCGGACTTGACTACCAACTCAACTCTGCTGAACGCTACCTCAACGAACGGTTCAGAGCGACAGCAAATTTTGTCACTAACACCATGGCCACCATGCGTGACGACAATCTTTTGGACCAAAGATCCAGCATCCGTGCCATAAGGCTTCAGAACAGTCTAGACTGGAGGAAACTCATAGGGGACCGGCGCATCTATTTCAATAATACTATTGCATGGACGTCATCGCCTTCTGTTCAGTACAGCTTTACCGGCCTCGGCTTGGCAGGCCAGCAAGACGGCTCCAGCCACAACTTGAGTGTCAACCAGAGAATCAGCACCGCACACGACTGGCGACGGCTGACCCTTGATTTGCCTCTGAACGCCACAATCGAGTACGACAGGATTGGCAGCACATTGGATTTTGTGGACATCAAGGCCCATGGTAGCCTGGCCGGATTGAATGGTGCCGTACTGTTTTCTCCTCTTCTGCGATGGAGGTCCCCTTCCAAGCAACTGCAAATTGATTTAAGAGTTGACTCGGGCGGAAAGGGGCTCTCTGTCCGCGACCGTTTCACCGACAACGTCGACAAACGCTTCCTACCCATCTTGGACCCGAACCTATCTCTCGACTGGACTGCTACGGCGCGTTCACAATTCAGGCTTACAGCTTCATCCAGACGGACAATCGGAGACATCATGGATTTTCTCAGGACTCCTGTCATGTCCTCTTACCGCAGCATACGGCAGAATCCTGGAATTCTGCGGGACGGGAGGAACAGCAGGATTTCGCTTGCCTATGACTGGAAACGTCCTATTGAACTCTGGTTCTTTCACTCCGATATCACGGCGTCCAGAAACAAGACTAACCTCAGGAGTTCCCAGATGGTTGAAACAGATCAGATATGGATCACCAGTATCCCCGAGCCTGTCAGTTCCGACGGACTGACCTTCTCCGGGAGTCTATCCAAACGATTCCAGCAGACGTCCACCAAACTTATGGTTGGAATAAGGGCCGGCAGCAACCGGAACTCCATCACCCAGCAGGGCCGTGCCATCAACTACAAGGGTGACAACTTGCGTCTCAATTGGGAAGCCAGCACTGCACCATGGAAATGGATATCTCTTTCCTACAAAGGTTACTGGAGCAGGAATGGAAGCTCCTACCTGGGGAACCGAACCGCTTTTGTCACCCAGACACATGCAGGGACTCTGTCGGTATTCCCGGTGCCAGCTTTAAGGGTGTATTTCAACACGGATTATATTCGAACACAAATCACTGAAGATCAGTTCAAGAATATGACGCTTGGCCAGGCAGGAATCGAATGGAACAAGGGTAAGCTCCGCTACTCGCTTCTGGTGCACAACGTTTTTGACACCAGGAGCTATGCCTATTCCATATTCACCGGCCTGGACACCTTTTCCTACGATTTCGCCCTGCGAGGACGCGAGATCCTGCTTTCCATCACCTACACTCTTTGATGGCATATCATAAGGTTTGGAAAGATTCGTTATATTTGTAACATCATGAAAATAGCCATTATCGGTGCGGGGAATATGGGTGGCGCCACCGCATTGGGATTCGCCAGATTTTGCCCACTTACGCAAATCATCGCCACAGCCAGGCACCAGGAGACTCTGGACAAATATTCATCACAAGGGATCAAGACCACCCTCGATAACGCCGAGGCTGTCAAGGATGCCGATCTTGTAGTGATGGGAGTCAAGCCGTGGCTTCTGAAAGAGGTTCTCAGTCCCCTGCTGCCACTGATGAAAGGTAAGATCCTGGTCTCCCTGGCAGCCGGGATTCCTGCCGCTACCATAAGAGAATGGACGGAAGGTTTTAATATTCAAGGAGTTTACACTGTCATCCCGAACCTTGCGATCGAAATCGGGGAGAGCATGACATTCATTAATGAGATCTTCGGCACTGAGGAGACAAGGAATACTGTCACAAGGCTCTTCAAGGCAGTTGGAGAGGCCTTGATGGTAGATGAGAAACGACTCGGGGCAGGAATGATGGTCGCTTCATGTGGGACCGCCTTCGCTTTGAGATACGTGAGGGCTGCCACCGAGGGCGGTGTCGAGCTAGGACTCTATCCCAGAGAGGCGCTTCAGGCCGCCCTGCAGACCGTCAAGGGAGCCGCGATGCTGGCTGACGCCCATGGCACCCATCCCGAGCAGGAGATTGACAAAGTGACAACCCCCGGCGGTATCACCATCCGGGGGCTGAACGCTATGGAGGAAGCCGGCTTCTCAAACGCCGTTATCCAAGGCCTTAAAATCTGGAAATAAGTCCGCTGGCTAAATGATTCCGCGGGCGAATGTCATGGCGCACAGCACCGCGAGAACCGTCAGGGCAATAAGCCAGACGACAAACAAGACTATTCCAGGGCGCCATTTCGGGGCTTTCAAGTCAAACAAGAGCATCACTCCGGCATAGACAAACGCTATGAACGGAACCACTATCACAACCGCCAAGGAAGCTACCAGTGGCGGATATGACAACATGTCCAGCACTCTGGGAGCCTCATGAGCCAATTCTTCCATGGCCCGGTTGAGGAAGAATGTGCTTGAGAGGAAATTGTTGTCCAATGAGACACAGCCGAGAGTGACCACTCCGGCGACTCCCGCAGCCAGGAATATGATTCCAAGACAAATTCCGAATATTCGCCAGATTCCAGACCAGGCATCTGAACGGATTACCCTATTAGCGGCGTCCCCCATCTCATTAGCCTCGCTCATTACCCTGGCGCTGATGGCGTCCACAGTACCTTTCTCCCCTCTCATCTCATCCCGCTGACGGACGGTCTTGGCTTCCGGCATGCATATCCATAGGACGATATACAGGATAGGGATGGAATATTCAGGGACTCGGAGCCATCCTCTGTGGAGGAACAACCCGCATCCGACAAGGGTCAATACAACGAAAAGCAGCCTGAATATAGTCGGATCAATACCGAAATACGTACCGAGACCAGAACAAACCCCGGCGACTTTCCCGTTCGAAGGATCCCGGTACAGTTTCCTCTTGACTTTGAATTCCTCTTGCTTCGGTGGTTCAGGATTGTCGTTCTCAACAGATTCAGCTTCAATAGCTTCCGGTTTTCCAAGGGTGGCGATTACATCCTCCACCATGGGGAGTGTCACAACGCCCGCCTTACCACATTTCTCAAGCAACAACTCAGACATCCTTTCTTCTATCCCTTCCATCACCTCTGACCCGCTCTGCTCTTTGGAGTAGAAAGAATCCAACTCGGACAAATAAGTCTTGGCAGCCGCGCAAGCGTCATCCTCGAAACTGAAGACATAGCCTCCTATGCTCACATTCTCAACAGGTTTCATATCTTATTTCTCCTTAATAGTCCTAATAGTGTCGACGATCTCCTGCCAGGCCAAATCCATATCACCAAGCTGCTGGCGACCTTTCTCGGTGATGCAGTAGTATTTCCTGGGCGGCCCTTGCGTGGACTCTTCCCAGCGATAAGAGAGCAGTCCCTGGTTTTTCTGACGGATCAGTAGCGGATAGACAGTTCCCTCCACCACAATCATGTTAGCCGCCTTCAATTCCTCCAGGATAGCTGAGGCATAAGCCTCCTTTTTATCGAGGATACTCAGGATGCAGTATTCGAGTACCCCTTTGCGCATCTGCGAGCGCACGTTTTCGGCACCGTTTTCCATAATAGCCTCTCCTATTTCTGATATTCACTAAACTTTGCCATGTTCTCCGCTGTCGGCTCAAGCCCCCTCATCTCGCATTTTTCCGCAGGAGTCTTGGCCAAAGGAACGACTATCCAAAGGACAATGTACACCAGGAGACCGGAACCCCAGAGCAACAGGGCCAGCAAGAGAATGATCCTGACTATCGTGATGTCGATGTCGAGGAAACAAGCCACTCCAGAGCACACTCCGCCAATCGCTTTGTTATCCGGATCTCTGAAAAGGCGTTTCTTGGCCCCTCCCTTTTCACCCTCGTAAGAGAAATCCTGCCCTGACTTAGTCCCGGTCCCCGTGGTTGCTGAGCCTGCCGAAGGACCCGCACCGGTCCCCGAGCCTGTCGAAGGGCCGATCGGCTCAGCCGAACCGTCAGGCATACCCAACTGGCCGACAACTTTCTTCACGAGTTCCAGATCAACCACACGGTAGGAAGCGCCTCCTGTTCCCTGGTCGAAAAGTTCAGCGATCCGACCTTCAAGGTCAGACATGACCTCATCCCTAGCGGCCTGAGAATCCTGGTTCATGCGCGACTTGAAGTGCTCGAAATAGCTCGAAAGCCTTCCGTAGGCGTCCTCATCAAGGGAGAAGTTCCTCCCTCCGATGCTTGCGTTGATAACTTTTTTCATAATATTCTTGGTTTTGCAATTATATTTCCATCGCAAAGATATAAATAAATTCGAATACCTTGCAACACATAGTACCTAAAATTTTCAAAAAAATGTTAAATTTGTGAAAACACCTTTTTAATAATAATGAAACGTTCCCTCCTTTTAATCACAAGTGTGATGATGCTTTGCGCCTGCGCCACGCAAGCCCAGAATTACGAATCAAAACGCCCAGCACCTGACCAGAGGCTGTTCAGTTCGCAGGCTGTGGAAAAGAAGATCGTTCAGACCCAGTCAATGTTGAAGAATCCCCGTCTTGCCTGGATGTTCGCAAACTGTTATCCCAACACCTTGGACACGACAACTCATTTCGGCAAGGATGAGAACGGAGATTGGAGAACCTTTATATATACAGGCGACATCCACGCCATGTGGCTGCGCGACTCTGGCGCCCAGGTCTGGCCGTATGTCAATCTGGCCAATGAGGACGAGGAACTTAAGAATATGCTCGCCGGCGTGATTAACTGCCAGTTCTCCCTTATCGCCATAGATCCCTACGCCAACGCTTTCAACGATGGTCCTAAAGGCAGCGAATGGGAAAAGGACCTGACTGACATGAATCCTTGGGATCATGAACGCAAATGGGAGATCGACTCCCACTGCTACCCCATCCGCCTCGCCTTCCAGTATTGGAAGGTCACTGGGGACGCATCCATATTCGGAGACAAATGGCTGAACGCTATCAACGCCACATTGAAGACCTTCAAGGAGCAGCAGCGCAAGGATGGTCCGGGTCCCTACCGTTTCGCCAGGGTAACTGACCGCCAGTTCGACACCAAGTCCAATGACGGAAGAGGCAACCCCGTCAAGCCGTGCGGCCTGATCGCATCGGCTTTCCGCCCCTCTGACGACGCTACTATTTTCGAGTTCCTTGTGCCCTCCAACTTCTTCGCTGTGACTTCCTTACGCAAGGCCGCCGAGATATTGAAGACTGTCAACAAAGACGAGAAACTCGCCAAAGAATGTGAGGATCTCGCCGCTGAGGTCGAGAAGGCCTTGAAAGAATATGCCGTCTACGACCATCCGAAATATGGCAAGATCTACGCTTTCGAGGTCGACGGCTTCGGTAACAGGCTTCTGATGGATGATTCCAATGTTCCCAGCCTTCTCGCGATGGCCTACCTCGGAGACGTTGACATTAACGATCCTATCTACCAGAACACCAGGAAATTCGTCTGGAGCGAGGACAACCCCTATTTCTTCAAAGGCAAGGCCGGTGAGGGAATCGGCGGCCCGCACATTGGCTACGACTATATCTGGCCTATGAGTATAATGATGAAGGCCTTCACCTCCCAGGACGACCAGGAGATCAAATGGTGCATCGAGACCTTGATGAAGACCGATGCCGGAACCGGATTCATGCACGAGTCTTTTTTCAAGGATGACGCCAACAAGTTCACCAGGGCATGGTTCGCCTGGCAGAACACCCTCTTCGGAGAGTTGATCCTCACCCTCATCGACAATGGCAAACTCGACCTGCTCAATTCCATAAAGGTCAAATAAAACACTTAATATGAAACGATTATCCTTACTGCTGTCAATCGCGGCCCTGGCAGCGGTCTCGTGCGGCAATCCCAGCCACAATGACATGCTCGACCCCGTCGACTATGTCAATCCCTTGACCGGAACGGCTTCCACCTACCAGCTTTCAACAGGTAACACTTACCCAGCCATAGCCCTTCCTTGGGGCACTCATTTCTGGACTCCCCAGACCGGAAGGAACAGGGACGGATGGACTTACACATATTCAGCGACAACAATCCGCGGGCTGAAGCAGACTCATCAGCCCAGCCCTTGGATCAATGACTACGGTTCATTCTCAATAATGCCGGTCACGACCGGACCGGTCTACGATGAGGAGGGTCGGCAGAGTTGGTTCTCCCACAAGGCGGAGACCGTGAAACCTTATTACTATAGTGTCTATCTCGCCGAACACGATGTGACAGCGGAGTTGGCCCCGACCGAGAGGGCTGCCCTGTTCAGGTTGACATACCCCGAGAAGGACATGTCATACCTCGTCGTGGACGCGTTCAGGGATGGTGTCGTCGAGGTGGACACGGAGACATATACTATTAGTGGATATTCCGTTTACAACCATGGCGGAGTGACGGAGAATTTCCGGAACTATTTCGTCATAGTCAGTAATACGCCTTTCGAGACCGAAATGATCGATGGCAGCATCGCCATGGTCGGCTTCAAGACAGCCAAGGGACAGCAGGTTGGTCTCGCCGTAGCTTCATCCTTCATAAGCCAGAAGCAGGCCGAAACGAACCTCATGGAATTGGAAGGCAAATCTTTTGACGATGTGGTCTCTGCCGGCAGGGCCCGCTGGAACGAGGTTCTGGGGAGGATAAAGGTCGAGGATCCTGACATTGACAACGTGAGGACTTTCTATTCCTGCCTCTACCGCTCAGTCCTGTTCCCGAGGGATCTCTCAGAGGTTGACGCAAGTGGAAAGCGTATCCACTACAGCCCCTTCGATGGGATAATCCACGATGGTTATCTCTTCGGTGACACCGGTTTCTGGGATACTTTCAGAAGCCTCTTCCCGCTCCTCGACCTAGTATATCCTGACCAGGAAGTGAAGATGCAGGAGGGCTTAGTCAACACCTGGAAAGAAAGCGGTTTCCTGCCAGAGTGGGCCAGTCCCGGCCACAGGAATTGCATGGTCGGCAACAACTCGGCCTCCGTGGTGGCAGGTGCCTACATAAAAGGACTCAGAGGCTACGACGCCGAGGAGCTATGGAAGGCCGTGACTCATGGAGCCCATGCCGTACACCCGACAATCGGTTCCACCGGAAGGATGGGATGGGAATATTACGACAGCCTGGGCTATGTTCCTTGCGATGTGAAGATCAACGAGAACGCCGCCAGGACCCTTGAATATGCCTATGACGACTGGTGCATTTACACTTTCGGCAAGGCGCTCGGCAAGAGCGAGGAGGAACTCGCCCCTTATGCGAAGGCCGCGATGAACTACAAAAATCTCTACGATCCGGAGTACAAGCTGATGGTCGGGAAGAACCTAGACGGGACCTTCGAGCGGCCGTTCAGCCCGCTCAAATGGGGCGGCAACTTCACTGAAGGCAACAGCCTCCACTATTCCTGGAGTGTTTTCCACGATCCCCAGGGACTCATCGACTTGATGGGCGGGGATGAGGAATATGTAGCCATGCTGGACAGCGTTTTCACAATCCCGCCGCTCTTCGACGACAGCTACTATGGCTTCCCTATCCACGAGATTCGTGAGATGCAGGTGATGAATATGGGCAACTACGCTCATGGCAACCAGCCGATCCAGCACATGCTCTACATGTATGACTGGGGCGGACAGCCTTGGAAGGCCCAGCAGCACATCCGCGAGGCGATGGTCAAGCTTTATAACGCCAACTTCGACGGTTATTGCGGTGACGAGGACAACGGCCAAACCTCTGCATGGTATGTGTTCTCCGCCCTAGGATTCTATCCTGTCTGCCCTGCTTCGGATGAGTATGCGATCGGCACTCCCCTTTTCAAGAAAGCGACTGTGACTCTTCCGGACGGGAAACAGATTGTCTTGAACGCTCCGGAGAACTCAAAGGACAACTTCTATATAGGAGGGATAAAGCTCAATGGTAAGGACTGGACCCGGAACTACTTCAAGCACAGTGACTTGACAAATGGAGCCAAGATAGTTTACTCGATGTCCACGGAGCCAGTCACCACCCGCGGCACCGCCCCCGAAGACCGGCCGTATTCATTCTCGAAGGATTAAGCAAGAAATATGGACAGACGAGATTTCATAAAGAGCTCGGCGCTGGCGACAGCGGCGCTGATGCTGGACTGGGAAGAGGCTTTCGCCTTGGGAGCCAAGGTTCCCGAAGCTGGCAAGGCATGGAAAGGATGGAAGAAAGGCCACTTCCAAGTGCATTTCATCTACACCGGAGTCGGAGAATCCATGTTTATGATATTCCCGGACGGAACAACCATGCTGCTCGACTGCGGAGACCACAACGCCATCGGACGCGGCAAGTTGGCTGTGCCGGTGCTTCCCTCCCCTGACAAGCATTCCGGGGAATGGATCGCCAGATACGTGCAGAGGGTTAACCCCAACCACGATAAGGTGGATTATATGATGCTCTCCCATTACCACAACGACCACGGAGGCTGCTCCAGGTTTTATGCCAGCAAAGTTATGCGTGACGGGGTGGAATATCCCTTGAGTGGATTCGCCCAGGCGGCGGAGTGGCTGAGCTTCGGGAAAGCTTTCGACCGCTGCTGGCCGGATTATGACGATCCCATCCCTCTAATTGAGAAATCCGCCGACAATGTGACTCAGATGAAAATGTTTTACGGCTATATGTCGCGAGACCGGGGACTCGAGATAGAGAAATTCAAGGTTGGAGCAATCGACCAAGTCAAGATGCTGCGATCGCCGGAAAAGTATCCGGGCTTCTCTGTCAGGAATATTTGCGCGAATGGAAGAATAGCGGGCAAGGACGGAAAGATCATAGACCTCTACACCGAACGTAAGAAAGATAACCCATTGTATCTCAATGAGAACGGAATGAGCATGGGGATGATTTTCTCCTATGGTCCATTTAAGTTCTACACAGCCGGAGACTTCTCTGACAGCTGGAAGTTGCCGGATGGGACGGTCCATGAGATAGAGGATGATATCGCTGAAGTGTGCGAGAAAGTGAACGTGGCGAAGATCAACCACCATGGTCACTATTCCATGACCCGGAAGTTGCTGGAGACGCTTCAGGCGAGGGTCTACGTCAGCTGTGTATGGGATCAGCTCCACAACGTGGCTCCGGTGATGGAAAGGATTGCCGACAAGACCATCTACCCTGGAGACAGAATCGTCTGCCCTGGAGTTTTCCCGAAAGAAAGACGTGAGGAGGATGCCGGCAAGGAATGGCTGGACATCATCCACAAGGACTCTTTTGACGGAGGACATATCGTACTGGACGTTCCTAAAGGCGGCAAGGACTATTCCATCACCTATCTTTCCGCCACGGATGAGTCCATGAAGGTTTTAAGTGTAATGAACTTCCGATCATGAGAACCAAATTATTTCTCCTGCTGACAGTTTCTTTGTCACTGCTGTCTTGCGGGAGAGGCATCGATGTCTGCATCTATGGTGGTAGCTCAGCGTGCGTGACCGCGGCATATTCGGCCGCTCACGAAGGCTGCAATGTAGTGATTATATGTCCGGACAAGACTATCGGTGGCATGACTACCGGAGGACTGGGACAGACCGACATCGGGAACAAGCAGGCCGTTATCGGCGTCGCGAGGCAATTCTATCGCAAGTTGGGCACTCATTACAGCAAACTGGAGCAATGGCTCTTTGAGCCCCATGTGGCCGAGGAGATTCTCATGGAATATCTCGACACACCGGGAATCAAACTCATGCAGGGCTGGTATCTGGACTCCGTAGAGAAAGACGGAAACAGAATAAAATCAATTACTTGCACTGACAGAAACGGCAATACCACAACCATCAAAGCCAAACAGTTCATCGATTGTTCTTACGAGGGTGACTTGATGGCCGCGGCTGGAGTGAGCTACCGAGTCGGGCGTGAGGACAACAGCGAGTACGGGGAAACTTGGAACGGGTTCGAACTTCTGGACTTACATCAGTTCCCGGACGGGATTGATCCATTTGTCGAGCCTGGCAACCCTGAAAGCGGACTTCTCTGGGGGATTAGTGACGCCAAAGAGAAAGAGAAAGGCACCGGTGACAACTGCGTCCAGGCATACAACTATAGGATATGCCTGACAGACCAGCCGGACAACATGATACCTATCGGAAAGCCGGAGAGATATGACCCCGCAAAGTATGAGCTGCTCGTCAGGGTATTCGAGGCAGATCCCGACCCGCAACTTGAGAAGTATTTCATATGGAGCAGGATGCCGGGACACAAGACGGACATCAACAACAAGGGCCCTTTTTCCACAGATATGATCGGAATGAACCATTCCTATCCGGAAGCCTCATGGGAAGAGCGGGAAAAGATACTCCAAGACCATCTTGACTACACGTTAGGGCTATTCTACTTTTTCCAGACCGACCCGAGGGTGCCTGCCAATATCCAGGAAGAGATTAAACGATGGGGACTTCCGAAGGATGAATATGTGAACAACGGCCACTGGACCCCGCAGATTTATGTCAGGGAGGCCAGAAGGCTTGTAGGAGAATATGTCGCCACCCAAGCCGATTGCGAAGGGAAAACTAACATCACAGACGGCATCGGCTACGCCGCATACGGGATGGACTCCCATAACTGCCAACGGATTGTTGTCGAGAAGGAAGGCAAACTTATGGTTAAAAACGAAGGAGATGTCCAGAAAGGTGTAAGCCATCCCTACCCGGTCGCATACCGTAGCTTGACCCCGAAAAGGGAAGAATGTGCCAATCTGCTTGTCCCCGTGTGCCTCTCCGCCTCCCACATAGCCTACGGTTCCATAAGAATGGAACCCGTGTTTATGGGCATGGGGCAAGTGGCTGGCCTCGCGGCCGCCATGGCCAGAAAAGGCGCCGTTCAGACAATCGATGTACGTGAGATCCAGCGCATCCTGAAAGAGGATCCTTTCCTTGATGGAAAAGAGCCAGAGACTCTAATCGATGAGGATTCTGAATATATCGTGGGAAAAGACGGTTGGGATGTCATCCCGGGAAATGGCTCTTATGGAAGGACTTATCTCAAATACAATGGCAACCCTATTGATAACCACTTGAGATACAACATACCCGCCAATCTCGATGGTGAGTATGAAGTCTATGCTTTCCAGCAAGGGAACGGCTGCAAGGAAACCGTATTCGAAATCACAATCGGGGACGATGTCAAGACTGTTTCTTTTGACAGAGCCAGTCTCATCGTCGAAGGCCAGACACGAGGAGAATGGGTGAGCCTTGGTACACACACTATGAGCAAAGGAATTGGGGGGCAGATCCGCTTTATTTCTGAAGAGCCCGACCTTCATGCGGACGCGGTCTTGTTTGTCAAGAAATAGCAAATGCTTCTTTTATAAACTAGTTTTCTACATTTTTATTATATTTGTTTTCGAAGAAAAGAGGGGAAAGACTATTCAAGACAATCACTTTAATACATAAAACCATGAAAACGCCTATTACTAAGACCCTCATGGCCATCGCTTTGGTGGCTATGGCCACATTCTTTGTCGGTTGCGGCCCTGACGAGCCCGACAATCCGACTCCTCCCACTCCGACGACTGTCGCCGTCACGGGAGTAAGTCTCAACAAGAGTTCCATGACCCTCACTGAGGGTGGGAGCGAGACACTCACCGCTACGGTGGCTCCTTCCAACGCCACTAACACTGGAGTCAGTTGGTCATCTTCCAACACCGGAGTCGCCACTGTCAACGGCGGCCAGGTTACCGCTGTCAAGGCTGGAACGGCCACCATCACCGTGACGACATCTGACGGTGGCAAGACCGCCACCTGCTCGGTCACCGTTGAGGCCAAGAAGGTCGCTGTGACAGGCGTCAAACTTGATTCCGAAACCCTGGAATTGACTGAGGGTGAGACAGGGACGCTGACCGCTACCGTTGAGCCGGCCGACGCCACAAACAAGACGGTCAACTGGTCTACCTCCAGTGCGGAGGTCGCCACAGTGGCTGACGGTGTCGTGACGGCTGTAGCCCCCGGAACCGCAACCATAATCGTCACCACCGCTGACGGCGGAAAGACAGTGACCTGCAACGTGACAGTCAATCCCAAGCCGGTACCCGTCGAGGACGTTTCTGTCGAGATTGAGGCGATCGAGGTTGCCGAAGGCGAGAATGCGTCGATTGTCGTTAAGATCACTCCAGATGACGCCACCGTAAAGGACGTCACGTTCTCCTCCTCCGACGAGGCTGTAGCCACTGTTGACGAGAACGGAAACATCACGGCTGTGGGTCCTGGAACGGCGACCATAACTATAACTACCGCTGACGGTGGAAAGACCGCCACCTGCGAGGTGACTGTCAATCCCAAGGTCGTTCCTGTCGAGGATATAGCATTCACAAAGGATCAGGTCTCAGTCATCGAGGGCGAGAAGGTCCTGCTCTACGTGTCCTTCACACCTAAGAACGCCTCTGACAAGAGGGTGACCTGGGCGTCATCCGATACGGGCGTCGCCACCGTTGACTCCAAGGGCAACGTGACCGGCGTGAAGCCCGGCACGGCCATCATCACCGTGAAGACGACAGATGGCGGAAAGACAGCCACCTGCGAGGTGACCGTCACCAAGAAGCCAACACCCGTCTCCGGAGTGACAATCAACAGGACATCTCTCACCCTGACTATAGATGGTGGCGCGATCCTTGTCGCCACTGTATCTCCTGAGGATGCGGCAAACAAGAAAGTCGTTTGGAGCTCTTCAGACGAGTCGATTGTCAAGGTTGACCAGAATGGTGAGGTTACCGCCGTGAAGACCGGCACAGCCAAGGTCACCGCAACGACCGAGGACGGCGGCAAGACCGCCACTTGCACCGTGACCGTGACTGACAAAGCGGTCCCAGCGACAGGGGTGACTCTCAACAAGACAACCTTAAAACTAAACGTTGGCAAGTCAGAGCAGCTTGCCGCGACCGTGAAACCTTCTGATGCCACCAACCACGAGGTGACATGGTCTTCTTCCAAGACCTCGGTCGCCACGGTCGATAAGGCAGGTAAAGTGACAGGCGTGGCTCCAGGTTCAGCGACCATCACCGCAAAGACCCACAACGGCAAGACGGCCACCTGCACTGTGACTGTGGTGCGTTACGTGGAGAGCATAAAAATCACAAACTCAAGCGGGACAGAATTGACTCTTCCGAGAGTCACCTGGTACGGAGGATCATCATCCAATTCATATCAGTTTAAAGCTGTCGTGTCTCCTTCCGATGCCCAAAACAAGGAAGTCACATGGTCTAGCAGCAACACCTCCGTCGCGACTATTGACCAGAACGGAAAGGCGACTTATAAAAGTCCCGGCACAACCACAATCAAAGCCACGGCCAAAGACGGCAGCGGGGTCAGCAAGTCCATCACATTTATCATCTATGAGGGAATCGCCAACAGTATCACCCTCAAAAGCAGTGGCGGAACCGGTAGTTTCCAGACAAGGGTCAACGGAACCTTCACTGTCACAGCCACTTTGTCCGTAGATAACAGATGGACTCCGCTTGTCAACGAGGTTGTATGGTCACTCAGCTCTACTTCCTGCGCAAGGATTAAGTCTTACACTGCCACAACTTGCGTGATAGAGGGACTTGCGGCGACCACTGCCAGTAACCCTGTGATCTTGACAGCGAAGGCCAAGAGCGGCTCCGCGACCAAATCGCAACAGATAGCCATCCTGAATCCTCCATATATCAAGTCTATTAGTTTACCGTCAAGTATTACTGTCACAAAGGGGAGCACCAAGGTGATCACCCCGACCATCACCCCTGCTAACGGTGATGTGATGGAACTTTCGTGGAGTTGTTCGAATACTAGTGTCGCGACGATCACAAAACTGAGCTCCGGCAACCTCTCTGTCACCGGTAAGAATACCGGTACCGCGACAATCACTTGCACCGCTCCCGAGACTGGAGCGAAAGCCACAACAACAGTCAGCGTATCTGCCGCGCCAGTAGCTGTCACAGGAATATCATTAGGGTCGACAATTCCTTTGGGAATATATGATGGAGGCCCAAGTCAGACGACAACCATGTCCTACACAATCACTCCTTCCAATGCCACAAATCAGGCTGTGACATGGTCGTCAAGCAACACAAGCATAGCAAGTGTTGACAGTAACGGTAAAATAAAAGGATTGAAAGCAGGCGAGGCGACCATTACGGTAACTACAGTAGACGGAGGCTATTATGCGACACGCAAAGTTATTGTCAGACATTTCACGCCTATTACTAGTATAGTGATTAATCCTTCTACTTTCACTATTAGATTAAATCAAACGTTGGGTATAGATACTTATACAATATACCCCAGTGATGCCACCATCCAATATTTGGATTGGACGTCATCAGATCCTTCTACAGTCGAAATCGTGCAGAACAGCACATCCAGTTCTTCTAACCCTCCGTATATCAAAGGGAAGAAGATTGGAACCGTTACACTTACCGCCAAAGCCCGTGACGGGTCTGGAAAGTCGGCTACTTGTAGAGTTACGGTAACGAATTAAGCCACTGACACATGTCAGGGCAAGCATCCGAAGAAACAAAAAATGTAGCCAGGATTCTCCTGGCTACATTTGCGAATAGTTCAGGGAGTCGCTACAGTCCCAGCTTCTTGAAGAAGTCGTTGCCTTTGTCGTCGACGAGGATAAAGGCCGGGAAGTCTTCGACACGGATTTTCCAGATAGCTTCCATTCCGAGTTCCGGATATTCAACGCACTCGATTGAGCGGATACTGCTTTGCGACAGGACAGCGGCAACGCCGCCTATAGTGCCGAGATAGAATCCTCCATGCTTGAGACAGGCATCGGTGACGGCTTTGGAGCGATTGCCCTTCGCTATCATGACAAGGGACGCGCCATGATCCTGGAACTCATCCACATAAGGATCCATACGGTTGGCCGTAGTGGGACCCATACTACCGCAAGGATAGCCTTCAGGAGTCTTGGCCGGACCGGCGTAAAGGATGGGATGGTCCTTGAAATAGGCGGGCATCTCTTCCCCCGCATCCAAACGAGCCTTCAACTTGGCGTGAGCGATATCACGCGCGACTATGATGGTGCCGTTAAGGTTGACTCTGGTACCTACCGGATACTTGGTGAGCTCGGCCCTTACGGAATCGATACCCTTGTCCAGGTCTATGACAATACCTTTGGGGCCCTCTCCGGGACGACGGTACTCTTCAGGAATAAGCTCTGAAGGATTGGAATCCATCTTCTCGATCCAAACGCCGTCGGAATTGATCTTGCTCTTGATATTACGGTCCGCCGAGCAACTGACGCCCATGCCGATCGGACAGCTGGCTCCGTGACGGGGAAGACGGATAACACGAATATCGTGTGCCAGATACTTGCCGCCGAACTGCGCTCCGAGGCCGATTTTCTGAGCCTCAACAAGGAGTTTTTCCTCAAGGTCGATGTCACGGAAAGCCCGGCCGGTATCGTCACCAGTCGTGGGCAGATTGTCATAGAACTTGATGCTGGCGAGCTTGACTGTCAGCAGGTTCTTCTCGGCAGAAGTACCACCGATCACGAAAGCGATATGATAGGGAGGGCAGGCAGCGGTGCCGAGGGAGCGCATCTTTTCGACAAGGAACGGCAGGAGAGTTCCCTCGTTCTGGATGGTGGCCTTCGTCATCGGATAGAAATATGTCTTGTTGGCCGATCCGCCACCTTTGGCGACCATGATGAAACGGTACTCGGAGCCTCTAACCGCCTCGATGTCAATCTGTGCGGGAAGATTGCACTTGGTGTTGACCTCGTCGTACATGTTCAGAGGGGCGTTCTGGCTGTAACGGAGGTTTTCCTGCGTGTAGGTATTGAATACGCCAAGGCTCAAAGCCTCCTCGTCCTCGAAATCCGTCCAAACCCCCTGACCCTTTTCGCCATGGATAATCGCCGTACCGGTGTCCTGGCAGAACGGAAGAACTCCCTTAACGGAAGTCTCGGCATTGCGAAGGAACTGAAGAGCGACATACTTGTCATTCTCGGAGGCTTCCGGATCGTTCAATATCGCGGCGACCTGCTCGTTATGTGCCCTTCGAAGCATGAACTGGCAATCGTGGAAACTCTGCTGGGCGACAAGCGTAAGCGCCTCGGGAGAAACCTCGAGAATAACCTTTCCATCAGCCAACTTGGTGGTCTTGACAAGCTTCTCCGACTCTGGAATCTTGTAGTACTCTGTCGTGTCCGGTCCCAACTGGAACATCGGAGCATATTTGAATTCTGCCATAATTTGGTTATTTAGTTATTATTCAATATCTTCCACAGGTTCAACGACACCGCCAGCACCTTCCTGCATAAGGTAGCGGCGCATGAATTCACCAAGATCCCCGTCAAGCACACCCTGCGTGTCGGCGGTCTTGTAGCCCGTCCTAAGGTCATTGACCATCTTGTAGGGATGGAGCACATAAGACCGGATCTGGGAACCCCACTCGATCCTCTTTTTCTGTCCCTCGATCTTGTCCTTCTCCTCCTGACGCTTTTTCATCGCTATGTCGTATAATCTGGAGCGGAGAAGCAGCAGGGCCTTCGCCCTGTTCTTCGGTTGATCGCGGGTCTCGGTGTTCTCGATGAGAATCTCCTCTTCTTTACCGGTGTCAGGGTCTTGATAAAGATAGCGTAGACGCACCCCGGACTCAACTTTGTTGACATTCTGACCGCCGTGTCCTCCAGCCCGGAAAGTGTCCCAGGACAATCTTGAAGGATCCACATTCACCTCAATGGTATCATCCACAAGAGGATACACGAAGACCGAGGAGAACGTGGTCTGACGCTTTCCTTGCGCGTTGAAAGGGGAAATCCTGACAAGCCGGTGGACTCCATTCTCGGCCTTGAGGTATCCGTAAGCATAATCGCCGTCAAACTCGATAGTGACTGATTTGACACCGGCCTCATCACCATCCTGGATATCCGTGACGGCGGTCTTGTAACCGTTGCGCTCGCCCCAACGGAGATACATTCTCATCAGCATAGCGCTCCAATCATTGGCCTCAGTTCCGCCAGCGCCGGAATTGATTGTCAAGACCGCACCAAGGTTGTCACCTTCAGAGCCGAGCATATTTCGCATCTCGATGGCTTCGATATCCCTCAAAGCCACATCATAAGCCGCATCAAGTTCCTCTGACTCAGGGGTTTTGTCAGTCTCGTCAGCGTTATTGTCCAGACTCTCTTTGGCAAACTCATACAACACCTCGAGGTCCTCAGTCTCAGAAAAAGCCTTATCGAAAGAGTTGACCCAGGACTTTATCCCATTAAGATTCTTCATGAAAGCCTCCGCCGCCTTGGGATCGTTCCAGAAATCAGGCGACTCCGTCTTTCTCTGGAGGGACTCCACCTGACTCTTCTTTCCAGGAATATCCAGACACGCCTCAAGAGTTCCAAGGCGCTCCCGCAGGGCTTCAATCTGTTCTTTAGTGGTCATTATCTTGTCGGCAGATTAGCGAGGTCGGGCAAAGGTCTCTGATTATTGATAAGCATTCCTCTAGGAGCCCCATGTTCAATAATCTCGGTGGGCAGAGAATTGAATGAACGCTCAGGAGCCTTCGTATAAACCTTGCCGGCTGCCTTCAGGGCGGCTTTCAGCATAGTCTCATTCTCATCTCCGAACTGGCACCCGTCAAACATATTGTCATCAACCTCGATATTAACAGGAATGCCGTCCGGCATAGCCTGATTGTGTCCGTTCTTGTCAGCGAACGTGCTGACCATCACATAGATACCCCAATTATTGATTTTCGAGTGATCCACATTCATGCTCGCCGGATAAAGATTGTCCGGGGACATCATGTAACCGGCGCAATACTTCCCGTAGGTCTGTTCCCCAATCAAGGTGATATCCATATACGGAGTCAAGCCGACAATAAGCCCTTCGGAAGCCGAAGCGGACCCACTGGTCACTATGACATACATTTTCTTCAGATCCAAGTTGGCGTCAGTTATATCCTCGTTAATATTGTAGTCTGCGGTAACATGATCGAATTTGGTCGAGAAATATGTGTTGAAATCCTCGTCAGCCCACGCTGTGGTTAGGGTTTGGTTGAAGACCTCGGTCTGGAAGACATCCCCGGCAGCCACATTCGCGTAAGGAGCGATCAGAGAGGCGAGCTCACACTCTGTCTTCACATAACCGCCACCATTGTATCGAAGATCCAGGATAAGTTCCTTAACACCCTTTTCCTTGAACTTCCGGAACACCACAGGAAGAGTCTCCATGGATTTGATATCAAATGAGTTATAGACAAGGTAACCAACTGTCTTTTCTCCAATGGTATAGGTCGTGTCGACAAGGATAGGATCCTCCCACATGTCCACAGCTGCCATGGAAACATCATACTCCACATCTCCCAAGTATCCGTCCGCGGTGAGATGGGAAACGCCAAGGGTCACATTCGCGGTATTGAACGCATCGTAGATGTTGGCGCTTGTGATCTCCTTGCCATCAATCTTCATGATAATGTCACCTCTTTTCAATCCAGCCTTCTGGGCGGGACTATTCTTTGAGACATAGGTGACAATCAAGAAATACACACCCTCCTTGTTTGAGATCCTGCCTGCCTGGAGATCGTAACCATACGTCAAGCCAAGCCCCTCCACGGAGTTGGTCATCGATTTCAAGTCATCAGTAAGCTGTGTCCAGTGATCGACCTCCTTATTGTTGGCATGGTAACGGATATCATGTACAACCGTTATGGGATCGGTGCAAGAATTAGGATCAAGTTTCCCAAGGTCGTTGTAAACCTCCTTGCTCCAAAGGTAATAAGTGGCCAGAGCGTCAATGGCGAACTGGTCAGCTTGCTGGATCTGCTTTGAAGGCTTGGTCGAGACTGGTGTCACAGGATCCTGCCCGTTATTGTTAGGGGTGGTATTATTTGTGATCGGATCATCCTTTGGTCCGCAGGCCATCAACGAGGCAAAAGCGAGCAATGATATCGCGAAAAAATGGGAAATTCTTCTCATACTCTATATTTCTATCTATAGTTACGGCTCCCAACAGAGCAAACACTATGCAAATTTAACATATTTATCCGGGATTATGAGTATCTTTGTGATATGATCGGTATTTTCGACTCCGGTTCCGGCGGTCTTTCCGTCTTGAGGGAGATTTTAAAAGTCCTCCCTCGGGAAAAGTATTTGTTCTTCGCCGACAACGCCTTCTGCCCTTACGGGGAGAAGACTCCACAATTCATCCAGGATAGAGGAAGGGCAATAACTGACTATCTTCTTAGCGAAGGGGCAGACATTATTGTAGTAGCCTGCAACACCGCCACCGCCGCCGCTATAGCCGTGTTGAGAAATGAATATGCCATCAAGTTCATCGGAATGGAACCAGCCGTGAAACCAGCCGCTCTGAGCTCCGAGACCGGAGTGATAGGAGTACTGGCTACCGCCGGCACCCTCAAAGCTTCCAAATACCTCAAGACCAGGGGGTTATACGAAGATGACGTAAAGATCTCGGAGAGAGTCGGAAAGGGCTTTGTCGAACTAGTCGAGAGAGGGATTCTCGATGGTCCGGAAGCCGAAGAAACCGTACGTCAAAGCCTCCAGCCACTCCTGGACGACGGGGCCGACAGAATAGTCCTGGGATGCACCCATTACCCCTTCCTGCGAGATGTCATACAGAGTATTGCCGGGCCGGACGTTCAAGTAATTGATCCCGCCCCGGCTGTCGCCAGGCACCTGGTTCATGTCATGACGGAAGATGGCCTTATCAGAGAGGACGGAGGACCGTCCTTCCCGGATGTAAGGATAGTGGCCTCAGGGGACGACACAATCGCGAAAAGGCTATACGAAACGATTATCAATAACCAACAATAATGCTGAACAATTCCTATTGCTCGGACAAGTACCAGTACACCATGGGAAAGTCCTTCTATGACACGGGACGCAAGGATGTCACTGCCGTTTTCAACATGTTTTACAGGAAAGCCCCGGAGAACAACAACTGGGCAGTGTGCAGCGGCACCGAGGAGGTTATCGAATGTGTCCTCAACCTAGGCAAGGCCGAACCATCATTCTTTGAGAAATTCCTTCCGGGGGATGATTATGCCGAATTCCGGAAATACCTGTCAACCATGAAGTTCACAGGTAACGTCTGGGCCATGAGAGAAGGTGAGATCGTATTCCCTAACCAGCCGGTAATCACAGTCGAGGCTCCGCTTATCGAAGCCCAGGTTCTCGAGACCCCGATACTTTGCATAATGAACCACCAGATGGCTGTCGCTACGAAAGCTTCCAGGGTCTGCAGGGCAACCGACCGACCGGTCAGCGAGTTCGGTTCACGCAGGGCTCACGGTCCTTGGGCGGCGACTTTCGGAGCGAAAGCAGCTATCATTGCCGGATGCGCGAGCACATCTAACATCTTGACCGGAGTGATGAATGATGTGGCCTCAACCGGAACCATGGCCCACAGTTTCGTGACATCCTATGGCAGCAGTGTGGAGGGCGAGCACAAGGCTTTCGTGGATTATTGCAATACTCATAAAGGAGAGAACCTGATCCTCCTTATCGACACTTACGACACGCTCAAGTGCGGAGTCCTCAACGCCATACGTTCTTTCAAGGAGTGTGGAATCGATGATAATTACGCTCCTGGCTACGGTATCCGACTTGACAGCGGTGACCTCGCTTATCTTTCCCAGAAAGTCCGGAAAGTCCTGGACGCCCACGGAATGAAAAAGTGCAAGATATTCGCCACCAACTCATTGGATGAATACCTTATCACGGACCTTGAGCGCCAAGGTGCCCGGATCGACGCCTATGGTGTCGGTGACGCAATTGCCACGAGCAAAGCAGCTCCATGTTTCGGTAATGTTTACAAATTGGTCCAGATTGGTGGCGAGCCCGTCCTGAAGCGTTCCGAGGACACGATCAAGCTTATCAATCCAGGTTTTCAGATTACCTACAGGATCATCCAGCCGGATCCCGACCACGGGGAACTCAACGAGGCTGACGTGACCTGTCTCAGGGGCGACTCTATCGCAAAGAAAATCGAGGCCGGAGAGGAATTCACGATTTTTGCCGAGGATGACCGCTTCAAGCACAAGACTTTCAAGGCCGGCTCATATACATGGCGCACCCTCCAGTTGCAGATAATAAAAAATGGTGAAGACTGTGCCGTGAGACACACACTGGCTGAGAAAAGAGCCTTCTACAAAGACACTCTCAACCATTTCAGCCCATCCGAGAGACGTCTCATCAACCCTCACTACTACAAAGTCGACATCTCCGAGGATCTCTACCAGACCAAGATTTCGATCCTCGAGACCCTCAACAAGGAGATCGCGGCATTCAAGATAGATTAAAGGACTCTCACGAGGCGTTCGAGCCAGAAGGCGTCAACAGAGTCGAAAGTGGCGAGCTCGTCGCTGTCTATGTCAAGGACGGCGACGATTTCGTTTTCCTTGAATACAGGTACGACTATTTCCGATTTGGAGAGCGACGAGCAAGCTATATGGCCCGGGAACTCCTCTACATCAGGGACTACCACGGTACGCCCCACCTTCCATGCCGTGCCGCATACACCAGATCCATAACCTATCCGCATACAAGCGAATGATCCTTGGAACGGACCCAGGATCAGCTCTTTCCCATTCTCTGATGGAGCGCCGTGACCGTGGGAGGCTCCTGATGGATCAGCGTCTCCGACAAGATAAAACCCTACCCAGAAAAAGCCCATTCTTTCCTTGATGAGCGCGGCGGCGTTGGAAAGCCTGGCGGTTAAGTCAGGTTCATCCCCGAGGAGGTGGCCGAGGTCACTGACCAGCCGCGGATAACGGAATATCTTTAGAGGCAAGTGGCAATAACCGTCGGGATTCTTGACCAGATAGTCCTGATGACGGCCATCGGCAGGATAGAAATTCCGGAGGGGCTCCAATTCCACGGCCAAGGGGGCAGCAAGACCAGCTTGGATCTCGTCGAAAACCTTACGGGCAATATCCAAGTCAGCGGGATCAGAATAATAAACCCCTGTGCGATAACGGGTTCCCTCATCCTCACCCTGCTTGTTAAGGCTAAGCGGGTCGATCGCGCAGAAGAAATCCTTAATGAGCTCGTCCAAAGGTAAGGCGTCAGGGTTATAGATTACACGGACCGTCTCGGCATAACCTGTCGTGTCGGTGTAGACCTGCTCGTAAGTCGGGGACGGGGTATCACCATTGGCGAAGCCTACCTCAGTATCCACAACGCCTTCTATATTCCGGAAATAATGCTCCGCGCCCCAGAAGCAGCCGCCAGCAAGATAGATTTCTTTCATTTCCCAGCCTCCTCTTCTATAGATTCACGAACCGAACGCAGGTAGTTCCTGCACTGCTCAATCAAGGTTTTGGAGCGGCTCACTAGAGCCCCTATGTCCTCGAGGCTTGTTTTCGGGTCCTCGACCTTGACGGCGATTCCTTCCAACTCGGCCATCGCCTTCGCATAATCAAATTTCTCTTCTGGCATATTCGTTTTATATTATATTTCAATCATTTACTCGTTACAGATCCTTCGCTTCGCTCAGGATGACAGAGTCTGGCGGCAGGTTCAACAGAGGTGACGGTGCCTTTGACGGTTCCGTCGGAGAACATCATCTGGAAGGCATCGCCCGGCTTGACTCCGGAAGCGGAGGACAATTTGACGCCTCGGGCGTCCAGAGCGAGGACATATCCTTTATCGAGAATACGCCTCGGATCGCCAGCGGTAATCTTCGCCTCGATCATCTCCAGAGCATGGCTGGCGTCGGAAAGGCGCTTGTCAGCGGCATGGAGAACACTTTTGCCCAGGAGATCAAGCCTTGAGAGCATGGCTGAGAATCGCCCGGAAAATGCCAAACGGAGCCTGGTCTCAAAAGACGAAATCCTTTGATCCTCAGCTATTAGGCAATCAAGGAAAAGATCAGCCAAAGCAGTTGGAGTCTTCACGAAGGTGTTTGCCACCATGTCAGCCACATGGTAGTCCTTATCGTGGCCGATAGCGGTGAATACAGGAATCGGGCAACGGGCGATAGCGGCAGCGAGATCATAATCGTCGAAGCAAGCCAGATCTAGATCGGAACCGCCTCCCCGCATGATAAGGACGGCATCATAGTGTTTTTCCGAGGCCTCAATCATCTCCAGGTCGACTATCATGGAATCCGCGGCCTGGTCACCTTGCATAAGGGCCTCGAACAGATCGACATCGAAAACGAAGCCATATTCATTCTCCAACAAATGGCGCCTGAAATCCCGCAATCCTGCCGCTCCAGGAGCTGAGATCACCGCCAATGAATATGGCAACAAACTAAGACTCAACTCTTTCTGGAGATCGATCAACCCTTCTTTTGTCAGCCTCTCGATAGTCTCGCGTTTCCTCCTCTCATTAGCGCCAATGGTGAAATCCGGATCGACCTCATCAATATTCAAGGAAAGACCGTAGACTGGATGGAAATTGACCTGGGACCGGAACAGGACATCCATCCCGACACCTAAAGGCGACCCGGTCACACTCTTGAAATACTCGTTGATATAGTTCCATCTGGCGGCCCAAATGGTCGCCCGAACCTTCGCGACGACCACTCCCCTTTCGCTTTGTGACAGTTCCAGGTAACAATGACCGTTCTGCTTATGGCTGAGGCTGCTTATCTCGGCTTTAACCCACACCGGTGCCGGGAAAGAGGTCTCGACCTCGTCCCTCAGCATGGCGGTCAGCTCCGATAGCTCCAAGTATTCCAAATCCATCGTCAAACTCTCTATTCTCTCTTACAAAATTAACAAAAATCCACTATCTTTGCACTATGAGGATTTCCGAAGCAAAATTCGTTGGCAGCAGCCCCACGGTGGCGATGAAACCAAGCCGGAAACTTCCGGAATTCGCCTTCATCGGGCGCTCTAATGTCGGCAAGTCATCGCTTATCAATATGCTTTGCGGCAACAGCAAGCTGGCCAAGACCTCTTCCACTCCCGGAAAGACAAAGCTTATCAATCACTTCCTCATCAATGACAGCTGGTACATCGTCGATCTTCCAGGCTACGGATTCGCCAAGATATCCAAAAAAGAGCGGGAGGGGCTTAGGCTGATGATCAACGATTATATCCTCAACTCTGAGGAAATGACACTTCTTTTTGTCCTCATAGACTCGAGGCACGACCTTCAGAAGATCGATCAGGAATTCATCAACGGGCTCGGGGAGAACGGGATTCCCTTCGCCATCATATTCACGAAAGGGGACAAAATGGGGCCCAACGCCCTCAAAGCCCAGATTGAGAAGAACAAACAGATACTTTCCGAACAATGGGAGGAACTGCCTCCGATGTTCGCCTCGAGCGCTGAGACCGGAGCAGGCAAAGAGGAAATACTTGATTATATTGAACAATATATATAGCCATGTACATCGAACACAGAATGGAATTATTCGCATGCAGGGCATCAAAGAACTTCGCATGCAAGGTTGTCGAAGGCTTGAACAAGATCGGGGAGCGTTACGGCGAGAAATACCATCTCGGCGAATCTGAAGTGACCCAGTTCAGCGATGGAGAGTTTGTTCCTTCATTCACGGACAGTGTCAGGGGTGCCACTGTATTCGTGGTCCAGTCCACTTTCCCGCCCACAGAGAACCTGATGGAACTCCTTCTGACCATCGATGCGGCGAAACGCGCTTCCGCCGACAAGGTTATCGCCGTCATGCCATACTTCGGATGGGCCCGCCAGGACCGCAAGGACAAGCCGAGAGTTTCTATCGGAGCCAAACTTGTGGCCAACCTGCTCACCGCCGCCGGAGTGGACAGGATTATGACTTGCGACCTCCACGCCGACCAGATCCAGGGATTTTTCGATATTCCGGTAGATCATATCTACGCCAGCAGGGTGTTTATCCCCTACCTTAAATCCCTGAATATCGAGAACTTGGCAATCGCCGCTCCTGACATGGGAGGAGCCAAGAGAGCCAACGCCTACGCCAAGGAGCTCGCCTGCCCTGTCATCATCTGCCACAAGACCCGCGAAAGGGCGAATGTTATCGGATCCATGACAGCGATTGGTGATGTCGAAGGCAAGAACATCGTCATTGTGGATGACATGATCGACACCGCCGGCACACTCACTAAGGCAGCGGACCTCCTTATGGAGAAAGGTGCCGCCAGCGTCAGGGCATGCGCGACCCATGCGGTCCTGTCCGGCCCGGCCTATGACAGGATCAACGCCTCTTCCCTCACGGAAGTCTATGTGACAGACACGATTCCTCTCAGGGGCGACGCGGACAAATCCAAGATCAAGGTGGTCTCGATGACTTCGACTTTCGCCTCGATCATCCACAAGGTTTACAATTACGAGCCGATCAGCACGGAATTCATCTTCTAAAGCTTCTCTTGACCGATGCGCACACTTCTTGCGGCCATATTGATACTCTCCATCGCCATCGCCCTGATGTGCGTGGGGATTATCGTTAAGGGCCGTTTCCCAGAAACCGAGATCAGCAAAAATGAGAATATGCGCAAGATGGGAATCAAGTGTGTCAATGAGGAGGAGAAGGAGCGCTCCGGGCTGAGACGCCAGAGAAACAGCTCATGCACAGGCGTTTACACTGAAGCCTGCAAAAGCTGCGGATTATACAAAAACTGAACGATATGAGCTTGGTAGCGATAGTGGGACGGCCGAATGTCGGCAAGTCAACCCTTTTCAACCGCCTAGTGGGCATGCGTCAGGCGATAGTCGACGAGGTCGCCGGAGTCACGCGTGATCGCCATTACGGGAAATGCGACTGGAACGGGAAAGAATTCTCCGTGGTAGACACCGGCGGATGGACCAGCAAGTCGGATGATGTCTTCGAGGACGCCATCCGTAAACAAGTTGTGATTGCGATAGAGGAAGCCGACCTGATCCTTTTCATGGTCGAGGCCGCTACCGGAATCACAGATTATGATGAGCAGATAGCCGACCTGCTGCGTCGCAGCGGGAAGCCCGTTGTCCTTTGCGTCAACAAGGTGGACTCGGGAGAAAAGATGTATGACACTTACCAGTTCTACAGCCTGGGTCTGGGAGAGGTCTGGAGCATCTCCGCCGCCAACGGCAGCGGAACCGGAGACCTTCTGGACGAGATTTTGAGAATACTCCCGGAGGACACACAGGCCGAGGATGACCATCCGGAACTGCCGCACATCGCTATCGTCGGAAAGCCTAATGTCGGGAAATCGTCTCTGACCAACGCCTTGCTCGGCGAAGAAAGGAATATAGTCACGCCGGTGGCTGGTACCACAAGAGACTCTATCTCAACTCGTTACAACAAGTTCGGACACGATTTCATGCTCGTGGACACCGCCGGAATGAGGCGCAAAACCAAGGTGAACGAGGATCTTGAGTTCTATTCTGTCATGAGGGCTATCAGGGCTATCGAGCACGCCGACATCTGCATCCTGATGATTGACGCCAACGCCGGCATGGAGGCCCAGGACATGAGCATATTCAACCTGATTGTCCGTAACCGGAAGGGCTGTGTGCTTGTGGTCAACAAGTGGGATCTCTTCACCAAGGACAGCAACACGATGAAGGAATATACCAAAGCCCTTCGTGAGCGTATCGCACCCTTTGATGATGTCCCGATCATATTCACTTCCGTTATAAACAAACAGAGGATCATGGATGTGCTCGACGCCGCGGCTCATGTCTACGAGAATTTCTCCCGCAGGGTGCCCACCGCGAAGCTCAACGAGGCGCTCCTTCCTGAAATCGAGAATTATCCTCCTCCCGCATGGAAGGGGAAATACATCAAGATCAAATACATAACCCAGCTGCCCACAAAATTCCCGGCGTTCGCGTTCTTCTGCAATCTGCCGCAATATGTCAAGGCTCCTTATAAAAGATTCCTCGAGAACAAGATCAGGGAGCATTTCGACCTGTTGGGTTGCCCGGTTCAAATCTTCATCAGAGCCAAATAGCCATGGAAGAATCTGAAGTCAAAAATAATAAAACCGGTATTTTAGGAAACTGGATAGTCAGGAACCTGCTTGGCGCTGTGATCTTTTTCGCGGTGCTGGTGATCGGGGCGACTATAGTCCTAAGCATCGTGACCCATCACGGCCAGAGCATCGAGGTCCCTGACCTGACCAGCATGAGCGTTCAAGACGCCTCCAAGGAAGCCTCCAGGAATCACCTTCGGGTCGAGGTTACTGACTCCATCTATGTCCGCAGAATGGAGAAAGGCGCTGTCTACAGCCAGAACCCCAAAGCAGGTTCTCTGGTCAAGAAAGGCCGCCGTATCCTGCTGACAATAAACGCCAAACATGCCAAGAAGGTGAGCATGCCCAATCTTGTCGGATATTCAATGAGACAAGCCAAGGCAGAGCTTAACTCCCGCGGTTTGGCTCTCGGGAAACTCATCTATGTCAATGACATAGCCACTAACAACGTGCTCCGCCAAATCTACCGCAACCGTGAGATAAGGCCTGGGGTGCAGATCGAGACCGGCTCAGCGATAGACCTTCAGGTCGGACTTAATCCGTCCGACAACATGACTTATGTCCCTAACGTGAAGGGAATGAAATACATGAGGGCTGTCGACGCTATCCATGACAACTCCCTTAATATAGGCAGAGTCGTGTTTGACAAGACGGTTAAGAACTATACCGACTCGCTTAACGCGACTGTGTACAAGCAGACTCCCGCCGCCTCGAAGAGTCCTATCCTGATGGGCTCTGATGTGACAATCCAGCTTTCCCTGGACATCAAGGAAAACTACTAGCCGTGGATAAGGACCTCCCGATTATCGATCCAGAGGAAACTGATCTCCTTGAAGACGGAGAACAGGGGATGTTCGAGCATTTCCGGCTCAACGTCGATCCAGGTCAGACTCCCATGCGAGTGGACAAATTCATGGCTACCCATTTGGAGGACACCTCCCGCCACAGGGTCCAATGCGCCATAAAAGAGGGTTATGTCAGGGTCGGAGACAAAATCGCCAAGGCTAACCTGATTGTAAGGCCAGGGGATGTGATACGGTTCATGATGCCATACCGGCGCAGGGGAACCGAGATCCTTCCGGAAGATATCCCACTTGACATAGTTTATGAAGATAATGATCTTCTGGTAGTTAACAAACCGGCCGGTATGGTCGTCCACCCGGGACACGGCAATTACAACGGCACACTGGTCAACGCTCTGGCTTTCCATTTGGGAATAGACCCTTCGGCTCAATCCAAGGGCCAGGAAGACGAGCGTATGGGCATATTGGTCCATAGGATAGACAAAGACACATCCGGACTTTTGGTAGTGGCCAAGAATGACGAGACCCAGATGAATCTTGCCAAACAATTCTTCGAGCATAGTATCGAGAGACTTTATGTGGCAGTTGTATGGGGCAATATCAAAGAAGACGAGGGCACGATCGACGGAGCCATCGGGAGGGATCCGAACGACAGGCTCAGGTTCAAGGTCTATCCTGAGGATGACGAGAGGGCTAAGCATGCCGTCACACACTTCAAAGTCCTGGAGAGATTCGGCTACGTGACAGTCGTGCAGTGCCGACTCGAGACCGGAAGGACCCATCAGATAAGGGTTCACATGAGCCACATAGGTCATCCGTTGTTCAACGACGAACGCTATGGCGGAGCGGACATCAAAAAAGGAACTATTTACGCCAAATACCGCCAGTTCATCCAGAACTGTTTTGAATTATGCCCCAGGCAGGCCTTGCATGCCAAGACCTTGGGTTTCGTCCACCCCTCAACGAAGGAGATAATGCGATTCGACTCCAATATCCCGGAGGACATGGAGTCGATGATCACCAAATGGCGTAAATATGTGTCATCCTAGAACATAGGAGGTCTGCCGCCGCCCATAGGAGGGCCGCCAAATCCTCCGCGACCACCGCCGGGACCACCCATCCTCATCCTGTTATTCCTGCCGCCGAAAGTGCCGAAACGGTAAGTTAAAGCGACTATCACATAACGGCCGAGCGTATTGCTCCAACTCTCAGTGATCACACCATTGCTTTCCCTGACTCCGATGTTCCTGGCCTGGTCGAGAAGGTCATAGGCCCTCAGAGCAAGCGTCACTTTATTCTTGAACAGAAGCTTCTGGATGTCAAGGTTGACAAGCATCGTAGGCTCTATATCTGTAGTATAATTGATGTACCAGTTGTAAGTGGCGTCGGTCTTGAAAGTGAATCCGGCTGGCAAGGTCCAGTTGATGGAACCGTCAATACTGTTGGTCCAAGTCTCGGTGTTGTTGACACCACCGATAGTTGAGGACTTACCCTGATTCACCGAATAGGTTATGTGACTGTAACGGCCGCTCGCGCCCGCCATAATCTCAATCGCGTCGCTACGATAAGTAAGTCTAAGCCTTTGATTGAATGAGAAGTTGCGAGTAACGTTCTCCTTGAATATGGAGGCCTTGGCAGGATCAGGATAATCGGCGAGGAATTCCTTGTACTTGGTGAAAGCGCCATCTTCGTTACGGTACTTGTCCATATTGATCTTCGAGCCGGCGTCAGTGTATGACGTTGACTGATTGAAGTTGAGATTGGTATTGGAAAAGATCGAGAAGTTCGACTTTGCGATTGGGGAATTGAAGAATATCCTGGCGCCACCACTGTAGGAATTGGGGCCGTTGTAAGGAATGGAATAAGACCTGTTCTTATCGTCCCTGATAACTCCAGTCACAATCGGATTCTGGACCATACCTCCATTGAGGTTGATGTTGAAGGATGTGAACGTCTTACGGTTCGTCATCCTGAACTCAGTGTTGATATTATGGTTGAAGTAAGGAATCAAACCAGGGTTACCACTGGAGATAGAGTTAGGATTCGAGTTGTCAGGGACCCTCATGAGCTGAGTGGTGGAAGGCTGTTGCGACCGCCCGCGATAGAATAACCTCATGTTGGTGGTCTCTCCCATGTCATACCAGAACATCGCGGTAGGAGCGATATTGACAACCGTCGTGTCGTATACCTCTTTGTTGGTCTCGTTGTGCATATGATTAGGCATGACTGAGAAACCCAACTGCGCATGTACCTTATCCTTTTGGTACTGGAGGTCGATCCCGGCGGTCTGATTATTATTCTTGTTCAGGATATTGCTCGAATATGTCTCGTTCTTGACCTCTCCCCTAGGATCGTAAATCAATGATTTCTCACCGATCACAGTCGATCCGCTATCATAGGCATCCTTCTGGGATGTGTTCCTGTTCCAAGCGTAGCTGTAATTCGCGGAAGCGTAGAAGCCACCTCCAAGAGGCTCGGTATAAACCACTCTTCCTGACAGGGAAGCGTTCTTGGAAAGCTGGTCAATCCTCTGGTTGACTATATCCTGTGCGTCTCCATCCCTGGAATTCCAGCTGTTGGTGAGGGACTGGTTGAAGCCATCCATCTGGTTATGGCTGATGTTATAGTTTCCCTGGATGGACAAGGTTCGTCCGGGCATTCCCAACTTCTGGCGGAATAGCAGGAAACCATTGGTCTGCCAGTTTTTGTTGTCTCCGGTATTGTTGGAGAAACCGTCACTGGAGTTTGTCAGCGTGTTGGAGCTATTGTACCTTTCTGTCGAGAAATCAGAGAACTGAATGTAGTTCCCGGTTCCGAAGTTGACCTGTGGTTGGAAGAGAATAGAGGTGTTCTCTGAGAACTTATGTTCCATCCTCATTCCGAAGCGATGACCATAAGAGGAGGTGCTATTCAGACCAGGATCATCAACACCGTTCTTGGTGACAAGATAGTCGCCGTTCTGGAAGGAGCGGTCATACTGGGTACTTCTCTGAAGAACATCCCTTTGGGATTGGTTGTACACATAGTTGCCTCCGGCGTTCATCTTATCGTCAAAGAGGTTCCAGGCGCCATTAAGACCAGCCATCCATGAGGAGGTAATTCCGCTGCCGCCTCCGAAGCCGCCACCGCCCATGCCACGCATGCCGCCGCCTCCCATGCCGCCCATCATGCCGCCCATCATGCCGCCGGAGATGTCAGTGGAGCCACGACCGTTCGTGTTGTTTCCGTTGAATATGAAACTGATATTGCTATTCTCGGTGAAACGTCCTAAAAACATGCCGGATTGGTAACGGAAGTCATTATCTTCAGCCAGCGAAGTGGTGGTCTTGGGAAAATCCCTACCGCCTCCAGCGGAGATGTTACCGACCAGGCCGTTCATCATACCTTTTTTGACACTGAGGTCTATGATTTGTTCCTCGTTACCATCCTCGATTCCAGTGAACTCAGCCTGCTCGGACTTCTTGCGGACAACCTTGATCTTCTCGATCATCTTGGCGGGAAGGTTCTGGGTGGCTATCTGGGGATCATCCAGGAAGAAAGTCTTACCTCCGATGGTGATCTTGGAAATAGACTCACCGTTAGCCGTGACAGTTCCATCATCTCCAACCTCAATGCCAGGGAGCTTCTTCAATAAGTCGATAAGCATGTCATTCTCAGTCGTCTTGAAAGAAGAAGCGTTATACTCGACAGTGTCTTTCTTTATTATAATAGGATTACCTGTGGCGGACACACTAGCGGCGTCGAGGACTTGCTTGTCCTCTTCCATCTTTATGGTACCGAGATCAAGGAAATTCTTGACCTCAATATCTTGAGTGTGCTCTTTATAACCGAGAAGCTCAGCCTTGAAGACATATTTCCCGTGGGTGACCTTTTCAATTGTGACTGTTCCGTCCGAGGAACTCAGCGCATATTTATAAGGCTTTGAACTGCCATGCTTTGAGATGGAGACAGTGGCGAAAGGCACAGGCTCACCATTATCATCCTTAAGAACAGCCTTGACCGTGCTGCTGCTCTGCGCTGACGCGACTCCAATAACCGACATCACACCGATCAGGACCGCTATAAACTTTTTAAAAACCATATAAACTATTTAATTCAAACACTATTTTGACAGGAATAGTGCCCTCCGGTTTAATTCCAGAGCAAAAAAAAGAAAAACTAACAAGTCACTTGACCCTGTCAGGATTCGCTTGTATGAATTTCTCCCAACTTGAGGAGGACTTGACTTTAGCAAGTGGACTGGAAGTGGAATAATAATGACAAAGAGCTATCGCAAGTGCGTCAGTGGCGTCCAGATGCTCCGCCTTGATTTCGACATCAAGGGTTTTCCGGATCATCATCGCCACCTGCTCCTTGGAAGCGGCCCCGTTGCCGGTTATGGCCTGTTTGGCCTCTCTCGGGGCATATTCATGAACCACTTCTATTCCCTGCTCCATAGCCGCTATCATGGCCGCTCCCTGCGCTCTGCCGAGTTTCAGGACAACCTGGGCATTCTTTCCGTAGAAAGGCGACTCAAGAGCCATCTCCGTACCATGGTAAGTCTTGCATACCTCACTCACGGTATCATAAATCTGACGTAACTTGGAATAGGCATCCTTTTCCTTGCGGATATCCAGGACGCCCATATCCACGAAAAACGGCTTCCCATCCACGACATCGATTACCCCGAAACCAAGCAAGTTGGTTCCGGGGTCGATGCCGATTATAGTCCGCTTCTCCATCAGTACGAAGGAAAACTAGCAGATCTTGTCGAAGCCGGTGTAAGGACGCAAGACTTCGGGAATATTGACTCCGTCCTCAGTCTCGTTATCCTCAAGCAAGGCGGCAACAACCCTCGGAAGGGCAAGAGAGCTGCCGTTGAGGGTATGGCAGAGCTGAATCTTGCCATCCTCGTCACGGTAACGCAGATGAAGCCTGTTTGCCTGGTAAGTCTCAAAGTTGGACACGGAGGAAATCTCAAGCCAACGTCCCTGGGCGGCTGACCAAAGCTCAAAATCGTAGGTGATAGCCGAGGTGAAACTCATGTCCCCGCCACAAAGACGAAGGATTCTGTACTTGAGTCCAAGGCTGTTCACGAGTCTCTCGACATGGGCGACCATCTCATCCAAAGCGGCATAAGAATTCTCAGGTTTCTCGACCCTGACGATCTCGACTTTGTCAAACTGGTGCAGACGGTTGAGTCCCCTGACATCCTTCCCGTAAGATCCGGCCTCGCGGCGGAAGCAGGGAGTATAGGCAGTGAGCTTCTGCGGAACCTGCTCATTCTCAAGGATTACATCCCTGAAAATGTTGGTCACGGGGACCTCGGCTGTCGGGACAAGATAAAAGTCATCCAGACCTACATAATACATCTGGGACTCCTTGTCAGGAAGCTGGCCGGTGCCGAAGCCGGAGGCGGCGTTCACAACCACCGGAGGCTCGACCTCCTTGTAACCGGCGGCCGTGTTGAAATCAAGAAAATAATTGATCAGAGCCCTCTGGAGCTTTGCGCCTTTACCTTTATAGACAGGGAATCCGGCTCCGGTGATCTTCACACCGAGGTCGAAATCGATGATGTCATATTTCTTGGCGAGTTCCCAGTGAGGCAGGGCATCCTGCGGCAGATGCACCTCTGGGCCTCCCATCTTGACAATCTGGTTGTCCTCGGAGCCTTTGCCGGGAATGACAAGGTCGCAAGGAATATTCGGAAGCAGAACGATGGTCTCGTCCAACTCTTTGTTGTTGGCGTCAGCCTTTGCGAGAAGTTCGGAGGACTTGTTCTTCAAAGCGGCCACTTCCCTCTTCACTTCCTCTGCCTCTTCCCTCTTACCTTCCTTCATGAGACCTCCGATCTTGGCGGAGAGTTTCTTCTGCTCTGAGAGCAGGGCATCGCTCTCAGTCTGGAGAGCCCTACGGTTGGAATCCAGCTCGAGGACTTTACCAACGATTTCCTTGGCGTCGAAATTCTTGATCGCCAATTTCGCTATCACGCGCTCCGGATCATCACGGAGCATCTTAAGTGTCAGCATATTCTTTTATCTAATTGATCTTTCAAATAAAAAAAGAGGACCTATTCGATAACTCGAAGCCAGTCCTCTTTTCTTCTATCAATCCTCCGAGTCTAGTTCTCAAAAGGGATAACCGAGACGTAGGATTTGTCTTCCTTCTTCTTGGTGAACTTGACAGTTCCGTCCACGAGAGCGTAAAGAGTGTGGTCCTTGCCCATTCCGACATTCTTGTCAGGATTGTGGACAGTGCCCCTCTGCCTTACGATGATGTTACCGGCCTTCACGACCTCACCGCCGAATTTCTTGAGACCAAGCCTTTTGGACTGAGACTCACGGCCGTTCTTCGAACTTGATTGTCCTTTCTTGTGTGCCATAATCTGATGATTTTGAAATTAAGCGATAGCGTCGATGCGGATCTTGGAAAGCTTCTGGCGATGGCCATTGAGCTTCTGGAAGCCCTTGCGACGGATCTTCTTGAATACGAGCACCTTGTCAGCCTTCGCCTCGTCATCGAGAACGGTGGCCTTCACGACGGCACCCTGAACATAAGGATTACCGAGCTGGATCTGCCCTTCGGAGTCAATCAGCAGGACCTTGTCGAATTCCACGGACTCATCCTTCGCTGCCGCGAGGCGGTTCACGAAGATCTCGTTACCGGCTTCAACCTTGAACTGCTGGCCTGCAATGTCAACAATTGCGTACATAAAAAACAAAACTTATTTAAGTTTCAGCCTGAGGCGCGTACGACCCTGCGTACGTCTTCCGGAGCCTCCGGGCCATAAATGGACGGCAAAATTAGCAAATTCCTCGAATCTTACAAAATTTTCCCGCAATTATTTGATGTACAAGTTCAAAAGAGTCTCATAGAGTTCTTGCTGCCCGCTCTTCTGGGCAGGCTCGTCATGAGTCTTGGCATATTCCACGAGCTCCTCGAGGGACATCTTACCCTCCTCAAACTTCTTTCCCTCTCCTTCGTCAAAAGAAGCGTAACGTTTCTCGACCATTCCAGGGATAGGAGACTCCTCGACAATAGCCGCGGCGGCAAGCAAGGCCCTGGCCATGGCGTCCATTCCGCAGATGTGAGCGATAAAAATGTCCTGAGGATCAGTCGAGTTACGACGAAGCTTGGCGTCGAAGTTGGAACCGCCATTGCCGAGACCTCCATTCCTGATAATCTGGAGCATCGCCTGAGTCAGGTCGAAAAGATCAACCGGGAACTGGTCAGTGTCCCATCCGTTCTGATAATCTCCCCTGTTGGCATCGATAGAGCCAAGGAGGCCATTATCCACAGCGACCGCCAACTCATGCTCGAAGGTGTGGCCAGCCAATGTGGCGTGGTTGACCTCGATATTGACCTTGAAGTCCTTGTCCAAGCCATGCGCGCGAAGGAAGCCGATTACGGTCTCCGTGTCCACATCGTACTGATGCTTAGTAGGTTCCATCGGTTTCGGCTCGATTAGGAATGTGCCGGTGAAACCATTGGCACGAGCATAGTCACGAGCCGCCTTGAGCATATTGGCGAGATGGTCTTTCTCTCTCTGCATCTGGGTATTGAGAAGCGAGGTGTAACCCTCACGGCCTCCCCAGAACACATAATTGGTTCCACCGAGCTTGATTGTGGCGTCAATGGCGTTCTTGATCTGGACAGCGGCACGAGCGACAACTCCGAACTCAGGGTTAGTCGCGGCACCATTCATATACCTCTTATGACCGAAGACATTGGCAGTACCCCAAAGGAGCTTGATGCCTGTCCCTTTCATTTTCTCGAGAGCGTAATCCGTGATCACCCTCATCCTTTCCTCATATTCAGCGATAGTCGGAGCTTCTTCGACAAGATCCACATCATGGAAACAGAAGTACTTGATACCCAACTTCTCCATGATCTCGAATCCGGCGTCCATCTTATCCTTCGCTCTTTGGATCGGGCAGTCAGCCTTGTCCCACTCAAACTCACGGGTCTGGCCTCCGAACTGGTCTCCACTCGCCTGTCCGAGAGTGTGCCACCAAGCCATGGCGAATTTCAACCAGTCTTCCATCCTCTTTCCGAGGACGATGCGATCGGGTTCATAATAGTGGAATGCCAAAGGATTCTTGCCTTGAGGTCCCTCGAAGGGGATCTTTCCGATTTGCGGGAAATACTCTTTCATGATGCTTTTTTAGTTATTAATAATTATATGTTCAAATTGTCAAGCCAGATTGAATACGCTTCAAGATAGGGAGAACGATCTTTCGGAGGCTCAATCACCGCCAACCTTTCAAGGGTCGCGAAAGCCTCATTGTGATTCTTGTATATGCCAGCTCCGATTCCAGCCGCCTTGGCGGCACCTGCGGCGCCATCGGTGTCCAGAAGTTCGATTGTCGAACCTGTAACCGCGGATAGGGTATCCCTGAAGATAGAGCTCAGGAACATGTTGGCCTTGCCAGCCCTGATCACTCCGACATCCATCCCCATCCTCTTCATGATGTCAATACCGTAATTGAAGGAGAATACGATTCCCTCCTGGGTGGCCCGGAGAAGGTGTTTCCAAGTGTGGACGTTGAAGTTAAGCCCGGTCACTCCGAATCCGACCTCTTTGTTGCCGAGCATACGCTCCGCACCGTTTCCGAAAGGATAAACAGAGACCCCGCCTGATCCCACAGGAATCACCTCGGCGGCCTCATTCATCTCATCGTACATCATTCCCCTAGGAACGACATTTCTTCTGACCCAGGCGTTGGCTATGCCAGTGCCATTAATACAAAGGAGTATTCCAAGACGAGGATTGTCCTGGGTATGATTGACATGGGCGAAGGTGTTAACTCTGGATTCCGGATCATAAGAGACCTTGCCGCTCACTCCGTAGACCACTCCGGAAGTGCCGGCGGTGGCAGCTATATCTCCAGGCTCGAACACATTAAGAGACAATGCGTTATTAGGCTGGTCCCCAGCCCTGTAAGTGACAGGGATTCCGACCGGCAGGCCTAATTCCTGGGCAACTTCGAAACCTATTCTCCCCTGCTCCGAAAAGGTAGGGCATATTTCCGGGAGCAACTCCTCATCGAAACCGAACCAGTCCATCAGGAACGAAGCCGGACGATTCTCCCTGAAATCCCAGAACATTCCTTCGGACAAGCCGCTCACTGTTGTCCTCTGCTCCCTGGTCAACCTATAAGCGATATAGTCCCCTGGAAGCATGATTGTGGCGATACGGTCAAAAATCTCAGGTTCATTCTCTTTGACCCAGGCCAGCTTTGAAGCGGTGAAATTACCAGGAGAGTTCAACAAATGCCCGAGACATTTCTCTTTTCCAAGAGCCTGGAAGGCGGCTTCCCCATAAGGGACAGCCCTGGAATCACACCAGATTATAGAATTCCTCAGGAGTTTGCCACCCTTGTCAAGGCAGACAAGACCATGCATCTGATAAGAGATGCCTATTGCGGCTATATCATTCGGAGACTGACCAGGAATCCCTGTCCTGACTTGCTCCAGCACATCTTTAGTCGCGAGCTTGAGGTTCTCCCACCAGCTCTCAGGATCCTGCTCGGCCCAACCGGCCTTCAAAGATATTATCGTGTTCTCATGCTTGGGATAGAATGCGCTGGCGACACATTTTCCGCTGTCAGCATCCACAAGGCTCGCCTTCACCGACGAGCTCCCCACGTCGTAACCTAAAAGATACATCTTCTCAAAGCTTGCTTATGAATATCTCCATACCTTTAGTGGCTACCTCCCGGATATGGGTGATCTTCGGATCGTAAATAGCCACATCCTCCGGGTCGATAAGATAAACCGGAGTACCGGACTTAGCATAGCGGTACAACCCGGCCGCCGGATAAACGTTCAGCGATGTGCCTACAATCAGCATTATATCAGCGTCAGCAACGACATCAATGGCCTTCTCTATCTTGGGCACGGCCTCTCCGAAGAACACGATATGTGGCCGCAACTGGCTTCCGTTTGGAGCCAGATCGCCGATATTGACAGGTTCGTATCCGACATCGATAACCTCTTTCTCTGAATATGTCCTATCATAAACCCCGTCCTCGGGACGGACCTTGGTCGCTTCTCCATGGAGGTGTATGACACGAGTGCTGCCCGCCCTCTCGTGGAGGTTATCCACATTCTGGGTTATGACCGTGACATCATATTCCTTCTCCAGACCGGCTATCGCAAGATGAGCCGCATTGGGCTTCGACTGGGAAAGCTGTACCCTCAACTGGTTATAAAAGCCAAGGACCAACTCCCTGTTTCTGTACCAACCCTCAATAGACGCCACTTCCTGCGGGTCATATTCCCCCCAAAGCCCTCCTGAGCCCCTGAAAGTAGCAAGCCCACTCTCAGCGCTGACCCCGGCTCCGGTCAAGACAGCTATTTTCTTCTTAGGCATATCAGTTATTCTTGAAATAGGTGTTTTTAAGCCAATACTCAAAAAGAGGATCGAAGATAACCGGACGTTCGTCATCCCCCACGAAGGTCAAGATCTCTTTCTTCATCAACGCATCTTTGAGTCTCCGCACATTCGCTGAGGAATTAAGGGAATACTTCCTGATCACCTCAGCCGTGCTGAACTTCGTGTATCCATCAATGATTGCCTTGAGAAGGCTGACCTGGAAAGTGGTGAGATCGTTCATAGTGGCTATGAACCTTCCCCGATGGATGGATATTATCGTGTCCAAAGCTTCCAGGAGCACCGGCTCCATGATATATCCCTTTGAAAGAGAGTCGCAAATTGAAGTGAAATGATTGATATAGAATAGATTACACTTGAATAAGCGGCATGCTCCGCCAATCAGGTCCCGATCTATAACCTTACCGCTCGCAAGGAAGCCTTTGATAATGTGCTCAACTATCTCCCGCTCATCTACCTTGCTGAGGGCGAAGTGCTCGACCCGGCGGTAGAAGAAATGGCGTCTCACAAAAATGTCCCTCATGGCGTTGTACATGGACCCGAGGAAGATATAGGAGAAATTCTTGTTCCCGGCCAGCCTGCCCTCATCGATCACTTCTTCCATCAGCTTGAACAACTTCTCCCCGTCATCCGTGAGGTCAAGGTTCTGGAACTCATCAATTACCAGGAAAAACTTCTCATGGCGGTCCTCAGCAAGACGGTAAGGGAGTCTTAGGACTTCCTTGATATCAGTGTCGTTAATCTCCCAATTAGTGGAAAGGATAGCGTCCGAAGACGAATAAGCAGCTGGATCGAAGATGAAATGGGTACCCGAAAGATACTTGGAAACCACTTGGGCATATTCATCAGGGGTCGATGCGACAAGCCTGATGACGGCCGAGCCCAACCTTCTTGCCAAAGCCTCGTTCGAACGGATGTCGAGAGCGGTGATCTCCCCTGTGACAAATCTCGCCCCGGAGACCTTCATCTTGGTCAAGACCTGATGGACAATTGATTTCTTACCCGTTCCTACCGGTTCCCAGAGAACCACATTCTCTCCCTGCGAGAGCAGGTTGGCGAGGATGGCACAGTCTTCTTTGCGGCCTATAAAATGCTGGCCTGTCACATACTTATTGTACAAAAACGGGCTGTCCATTGAAATAACATTTTTGTTTTGACAAAATTAAGAAATTTTTCATATCTTTGCACCCGCTTTGATAAAAAGGAGGTGGTAAATTAGTTATGATCATAGTTCCTATCAAGGAAGGCGAGAACATCGAAAGGGCTCTTAAGAAATTCAAGAGAAAGTTCGAGAAGACCGGTGCTGTCCGCGAAATGCGCGCCCGCAAGAACTTCGAGAAGCCTTCTGTGAAGAAGAGAGCGGCGAGGATGAAAGCCATCTACGTCCAGCACCTCCAGCTCCAGGACGAGCAGTAATCACACGCTTATATTTTTAGAAGACAAATCCATGTGGGTTTGTCTTTTTTGTTATAAATTTGTAGATGTGAGCAAGCGTGGAAAGCATCTGGCCCTCAAGATTATCCTCTGGTCCATCCTTGGGCTGGTGGTGGCGGTGGCCGTGGCGGTTCAGGTTGTTTTAAGCCCGAAG
>JAEEGG010001727.1_pt1 | contig 57970 bp, 52 predicted proteins | sample 9134161 | NCBI WGS metagenome assembly JAEEGG01 (sample SAMN16246543, study PRJNA631951) | gut metagenome | biome: gut microbiome; feature: rumen; material: CR-attached | host: Bos | place: Iran: Karaj | collected 2018-10
CCGGCACGTCCTCCTTCTCCATGATCGTCCTGGAGAAGGAACTATCCAAGCCCAACGAGATGATCGACATCGTCACCACGCCGGACGGCAACCTCGTGGCGATGGTCCATTGCAACAACTGCACGTCGGAGCTCAACGCCTGGGTGAAGATGCTCCGGGAGTACCAGTACCTGCTGGGTCCCGTGGAGGACAAGCACGACATCTACCGCACCCTGTACACGCACGCCCTGGAAGGGGATCCCGACTGCGGCGGCCTGGTGGCGTTCAACTACATCTCCGGCGAGCCTGTCACGGGCTTCGCCGAAGGGCGTCCCCTGTTCGTCCGCGGTGCGTCCGACAATTTCACGCTGGCCAATTTCTTCCGCGCGCAGCTGTACGGCTCGATCGCGGTGCTGAAGATTGGCAACGACGTGCTGTTCCGGGACGAGCAGGTGAAGGTGGACCGCATCACGGGCCACGGCGGCCTGTTCAAGACGCCGGTGGTCGGGCAGCGTTTCCTGGCGGCGGCCCTGAATTCGCCCATCTCCGTGATGGAGACGGCGGGTGAAGGCGGCGCCTGGGGCATCGCCCTGCTGGCCTCGTACCTCGTGAACAACGGCGGCGGACTGAGTCTCCCGGACTTCCTGGACAAGATGGTCTTCGCCGGCAACGCCGGCACCGAAATAGCCCCCGATCCCGCCGACGTGGCCGGTTTCGAGGCCTATCTGGCCAACTACCAGGCGGCTTTCCCCATCGAGGAGGCCGCGGTGCGCTGCAAGAAATAACACAGGATGGAGCAGATCTGGGACCCGCTCCGCAAAAAGATGGTCACTGCCACACCCGAGGAACGGGTGCGGCAGTGGTTTATCTTGCAGCTCCGGGACACGTTCGGCGTGCCGGAGCATATGATGCGCAGCGAGGTCGGGTTCCGGTATGGCAAGAAGCCCTGGCGGGCCGACGTCGTGGTCTTCGACCGCGCCGGCGCGCCGCTCCTGGTCGTGGAGTGCAAGCGCCCCGACGTGGCGCTGGACGAGAAGGTGCTCCGGCAGGCCATGCGCTACAATTCCGTGCTGGATGTGCGCTTTCTGGTGGTGACAAACGGAAATTTGACGTATCTTTACAGGCTGGAAGGGGGCGTGTTCGTCCCGTGCGAGCGCATCCCCGCCTATGAAGAGATGATATGCCGACAATAACCCCGCAGTTCCTGGACAGACCGGTTTTCCGTATGCTCTCGGAGGTGGCCGCCGAAAAGGGCGTGCGCGCCTTCGTGATCGGCGGTTTCGTGCGCGACTGTTTCCTGGGCCGCTCCTGCACCGACATCGACGTCGTCGTGGAGGGCAGCGGGATCGATTTCGCCCGGGCGGTGGGGGAGCGGACGCACCAGAAGGTCTCCTATTTCAAAAATTTCGGGACGGCGATGCTGCATTACCGCGGCGACGAGCTGGAGTTCGTCGGCGCGCGCAAGGAGTCGTACCGACGCGAGTCCCGCAAGCCCATCGTGGAGGACGGCACGCTCGAGGACGACCAGCAGCGCCGGGATTTCACCATCAACGCGATGGCTTTCTCCCTGCAGAAGGAGGATTTCGGGGCGCTGGTGGATCCTTTCGGCGGCATCCGCGACCTGGATGCCGGCATCATCCGCACGCCGCTGGATCCCGACACGACCTATTCCGACGATCCGCTGCGGATGCTGCGCGCCGTGCGCTTCGCCGCGAAGCTGTCCACGCCGGAGCACGTTTTCACGATCGTGCCCGAGTCGATGGCATCGATGCGCCGGATGGCCGACCGCCTGAAGATCCTCTCCTGCGAGCGGGTCGCCGAGGAGCTCAACAAGATGCTCTCGACGGAGCGTCCCGCTATGGCGTTCCGCCTGATGGACGAGGCCGGGCTGCTGCCGTACGTGCTGCCCGAACTGCTGGCCCTCAAGGGCGTGGAGACCGTGGACGGCCGCGGACACAAGGATAATTTCGAACATTCTCTGGCGGTGCTCACCAACGTTGCGGAGGTCTCCGACAAGCTCTGGCTGCGCTGGGCGGCGCTGTTGCACGATATCGGCAAGCCCGCGAGCAAGCGTTACGACGCGGCGCTGGGCTGGACCTTCCACGGCCACGAGGTCGTGGGCGCCCGGATGGTACCGAAGATCTTCGACCGCCTGCGGCTGCCCATCGATGAGATGAAGTATGTCCAGAAGCTGGTCCGGCTGCATCTGCGGCCGATCGCGCTGGTGGACGAGGAGGTCACGGATTCGGCCGTGCGCCGGCTCCTTTTCGACGCCGGCGACGATATCGACGACCTGATGCTGCTGTGCAACGCCGACATCACCTCCAAGAACGAGGCGAAGGTGGCGCGGATCCGCTCCAATTTCGAGCTGGTGAAGCGGAAGCTGGTGGAGGTGGAGGAGAAGGATGCGATCCGGAATTTCAAGAATCCGATCGACGGCAATTATGTGATGGAGGTGTACGGGATCCCGCCGTGTTCGGAGATCGGGCAGCTTAAAGAGATGGTCAAGGAGGCCATCCTGGACGGCGTCATCGGCAATAATTTCGAGGAAGCGGATGCTTATATGCGGCAGCGGGCCCCGGAGCTCGGCCTGCATGAAGTATGATCGAGCGCTATCTGACATATCTCAGTTCCGTCCGCCGCTATTCTCCCCGCACCGTCGAAATCTATCGCGGCGTCCTCGAAGAATTCCTTTCATTCTCTACGCGGCACGGCGAACTGCCTCTGGAAACGTCCTGCTCCGCAGGACCCCTCCCATCTGACGATGGGCCCCTCCCTCTTACGATGCCGAGGGTGGCACGGTTTCCTGAGGCAGTTGCCGATGCCGCGTCACTGAAAGAAATCCTTACGGTGCAGCAGGTCAGGAGCTATGAGGTGTGGTTGATGGATGAAAAGGGGGAGGGGGCGCGGACGGTGAATCTGCATATGAGCGTGCTGAGCGGCTTCTGCAAGTATCTGATGCGCCAGGGGGTGCTGGAGAGCAATCCGGTGCGGCTGGTGGCGCGGCCGAAACAGGAGAAGCGGCTGCCGGTGTTTTACCGGGACGAGTCGATGCGCGCGTATTTCGAGCAGACGAAGGGGGTGCTGGAGTATGGCCGGTACGAGGACCAGCTGCAGCGGATGATCCTGGGAATGCTGTTCGGGACGGGGATGCGTCGGAGCGAGCTGATTTCGCTCGACCGGAGCTCCGTGGATCTGTCGCGGCGGGTGCTGCGCGTGCGCGGTAAAGGAGACAAAATGCGGGAAATTCCCCTGCCTCCTTCGCTTTGTGAGGAATTATTGTTATATTTACATGCGGTTGACTCTTTGAAATGCGCGGATACGACCCCGGACGCGCCGCTCCTGCAGACGCCGAGAGGCGGGCGGCTCTATCCGGTCTATGTGGACCGGGCGGTCAAGGCCGCCCTCGGGCCCGTGGAAGGCATCAGCGGCAGGAAGTCCCCGCACGTCCTGCGCCATACGCTGGCCACGGAGCTGCTGGACGGGGGAGCGGACCTCAATTCCATCAAGGAATTGCTGGGCCACAGCTCCCTGGCGGCGACCCAGGTCTATACGCACAATTCCATCGAGCGGCTGCAGCATGTGTATGAATCCGCCCATCCAAGGGCAAAAAACGATGATAACCATGGAGATTAAAATCAAAGCCCTGAAGTTCGAAGCCAGTGAGCAGCTCACTGCCTTCGTCGAGAAGAAAGTTTCCCGTCTGGCCCGCTTCTGCGAAGGCCTGTCGGATGAAGTGGAGGTGGTGCTTGAAGACCATCTCAAACAAGGCAAGCAGGCCAAGATCCAGATCCACGTTCCCGGTGAGGAACTCATCATCGATCGCGAAGCCGACACCTTCGAGAACGCCGTCACGGAAGCCGTGGACGCCATGAAGGAGAAACTGACGCGCGTCAAGGAGAAGAAATTCGAAAACTAGACATGAAAAACGTACTGAGATTGTTCCTGACAGGTGCCGCGCTCTTTGCCGCGGCATCTTCGTTGACCGGATGTGAGTTCATTTCCGGCATTATCTCAAGTCTTACCGGTGGAGAAATGAAAGTTGAAAACAGTTTTCTGGGCTCGCTGCCAGGCGGAGAGGCCCAGGACGCCGTCGTCAGCGGCAACACGCTGACCTACGGCTCCCACACCTACACGCTCGTGTCCGACATCGACGTCAACACGCGTGAGTTCAAGCGGCCGACGGCTTCCGTGTCGTTTACCAATTTCCCGGCCAGCTATGCGGAGTTCGAGGCGGTCTACAAAGGCCTTCTGGGCAAGAGCATCGCCGGCACGGCCGCGATGATCCCGATGGCCATCGAGCTTTATGCACGCGACGCCGACGCCGGTGAGCGCTGCTTCACCCTGCTGTGCAACGGCCCGGCGACCGTGGACGGGATCGTCCGCATCCTCAAGACCAAGCTCGTGCCTTCGCAGTATGCACCCGACAATGATCCGTACATCCAGCGATATATGGCCGCGGCCCTGCTCAAGGGCGCCGTCGATACCAACGCATACACGCCTGATACGCCCTATACCGTGGAGATGACCATGTCGCCCAATGGCGTCAAGGACGCCCCGATGAGCGGCGGCGAGGTGACCTACATCTACATCCTGGCTCACGGATGGGACACCTACCAGCGCGGCGTAGAGATTATGCATCCGTACAATTCAGACTATTACAAGGTCTTCAACTGTCCGTCCTGCTACACGCAGTGCAAGGTCATCCGGGGCACCTGGCCCGGACTTAAATAAAAGAAAACCATTAAACTGAATGATATGAAACGTATTTTTCTGTGTATGCTCGCCGTTGCGGCGGGACTTTCCTTGACGAGCTGTGATTACCTCGCCGAGTTGCTGGACAATATCCTGGACAACGGTGAGGAGCAGACCGTGTATGTGGACGAATGGGCCAGTCTGGTCAACGAGACGACCTATCCTTCTTCGGTAGACGGCCCCACTTTCACTTACGGCAATCACAAGTATACGATTGTCACTGAAATTGATCCTGAGACGACGGAGTTTAGCCGGGCCACGGCATCCGTGACTTTTACCAACATTCCTTCCGGCTACACGGAGTTCGAGGCGGTCTACAATGGCCTGCTGGGCAAGAGCCTTGCCGGCACGGCGGCGATGATCCCGATGGCGATGGAGATCTATGCCCGCAATGCCGACACCGGCAAGAAGTGCATCGATCTGCTGTGCACCAAGGGTGCTGCCGGAGATTTTGTTACGGAACTCAGGCGCAAGATCATCCCTTCGAAGTTTTCCGGCGAGTCGGACGGCTATATCCAGCGCTATATTCCCGCCGCATTGCTGAAGGGTGCCACTCCCGCCAAGGCTTATGCACCGGATTCGCCTTATACCGTCGAGATGACTATGACCTCGAATGGCGTCATTCCCAACAACCTGGAAGGGGGAGAAGTGACTTATATGTGCATTGTGACCTCCGGTGGCTGGAGCTCCGCCCAGCGCGGCGTGGACATCTTCCAGGCCAGCGGCTCCTCGCTGTATAAGGTCTTCGCCTGCCCGGGCTGCTATTATCAGTGCCAGGCGATCCAGGGCACCTTCAAAGGCCTGAATTAGCTATCCGCCGACCGATGTCGGCGAATGACGAAAAGGAAGCCCGGGGCGTATGGCCTCGGGCTTCTTTTTATAAGTTCAGCAATTTTGCCGTCAATTCGACGAGCAGTTCGCCGTCGGAGACGAGCGTCGTGCCGTCTCCGCCCTTGCCCAGGTAGTCGTACTCGCAGAGCAGCGAGATGGCGGCCATAGCCTTGGGGAGGGGATAGTTGCGGACGGCCGCGTCGTATTCCTTGTAGAAATAGGGGTTCAGACCCGCGAGGGCGCGCGCCTTGTCGTCCGCGGAAGGATAGCCGCCGCGGGCGAGCAGCGCGCCGTAGCGCAGGATCCTGCTGAAGTGCGTGAAGAGGGCGCTGACGGCCGCCGGAAGGGCGAAACGGGCGGTGTCGCCCAGGTGGGCGGCCACCTTCAGGGCCCTGGGGGAATTGCGGTAGGAGAGCTCGCGGGTGAGTTCGAAGATGCTGAACTGGCGGGAGATGCCCACGTTGCGCTCGATGTCCTCGACCGTCACGCGCGTGGTCCCTTCGGGCAGGGCCTTGGTCAACTTGTCCGTCTCCACGACGAGGGTAGTCAGCTCCGTGCCGACCGATTCGGCGAGCAGGGCCGCCGCCGGGGGATCGATGCGCAGTCCGCGCGAGGCGTAGTAGCCCAGGATCCACTCCGGGATCTGGTAGTCCCGCATAGCGGGGGAATCCACCACTTCGCCTATCTTCAGGGCGGCTTTGTAGAAGGCCTTGCGCTTGTCCACGGCCGCCTTGTGCAGCAGGACCACGAGCACGGTGCTGTCCAGCGGGGCGGCGCAGTAGAAGGAGAGGTTCTCGATGTCCTTCATCTGCTGGGCTTCCTTGACGACCACGAGCTGGCGCTCGGCCATCATCGGGAAGCGGCGAGCGGCCGTAACGACCTGGTCTGCCGTCACTTCGCCGCCGTAGCAGACCGTCTCGTTGAAGTCTTTCTCCTCTTCGGGGATGCAGCTCCGGAGGATGGCGTCGCAGACCATCTCAGGGTAGTACGGCTCATCGCCCATCAGCAGATAGACGGGCTTGAAAAGACCCGCCCGGACCTCTGAAACGATTTTAGCACATTGTGCATCGATATTGACAGAACTCTTGGCCATATCCATACAAAAATACGCAAAATCTTCTTACTTTTGCTTAATGCAAACACAAATCCTGATCTATATGAAAAAAATGATTTCCCTGCTCGCAGGCGCCTTCCTGCTCGCAAGCACGTCCCTGCTGGCGCAGGACGCCACCGTCCGTGTCCACGACGAGGGCACCGGCATCACCATCCCCGCCGAGATCTACGGCCAATTCTCCGAACACCTCGGACGCTGCATCTACGGTGGCCTGTGGGTGGGCAAGGATTCCGCCGTCCCCAACGTCGAAGGTTACCGCAAGGACGTGTTCGACGCGCTCAAGGCCCTCAAGGTGCCCGTGATGCGCTGGCCGGGCGGCTGCTTCGCCGACGACTACCACTGGATGGACGGCATCGGCCCGCAGGAGAAGCGCGGCTACCTGACCAACACCAACTGGGGCGGCACGCTCGAGGACAACAGCTTCGGCACGCACGAGTTCCTGAACCTCTGCGAACTGCTCGACATCGAGCCGTACATCAGCGGCAACGTGGGCAGCGGCAGCGTCCAGGAGATGTCCCAGTGGGTTGAATATATGACTTCCGACGCGAAGACGCCGATGGCCGACCTGCGCCGCGCCAACGGGCGCGAGAAGCCCTGGAAGGTCAAGTACTTCGGCATCGGCAACGAGGCCTGGGGCTGCGGCGGCAATATGACGCCGGAGTACTACAGCGACCTCTTCCGCCGCTACGGCACCTATCTGCACGACTATGCGGGCAACCGCCTGTTCAAGATCGCCAGCGGCGCCTCCGACTACGACTACAACTGGACCCGCGTCCTGATGAAGAACCTCGTCGGCAAGGGTATGGCAGGCATCTCCCTGCATTATTATACCGTCCTGGGCTGGAACGGAAGCAAGGGTTCCGCTACGAAGTTCACCGACAAGGACTACTACTGGTTCCTGTCCAAGACCATCGAGATCGAGGACGTGCTCAAGAAGCACATCGAGATTATGGACGAGCTGGACCGCTCCGGCCGCGTGGCCCTGCTGCTCGACGAATGGGGCACCTGGTATGACGTGGAGCCGGGCACGAACCCGGGCCACCTGTATCAGCAGAACACGATGCGCGACGCCATCGTCGCCGCGCTCAACTTCGACATCTTCCACAAGTACACCCGCCGTCTGAAGATGGCGAACATCGCCCAGGTGGTCAACGTCCTCCAGTCGATGATCCTCACCAACGAGACCGAGATGGTCCTCACGCCGACCTACCACGTGTTCGAGATGTACAACGTCCACCAGGATGCCGAGTTCATCGAGTCCGAGTGCCTGACCGGCCACGTCAAGACCGAGCGTCAGTGCGCCGTGCCGGAGGTGGACGCCACCGTGTCCCGCAAGGACGGCGAGATGCACCTGTCGCTGGTCAACACCGACCTCAAGAACGCCAAGAAGGTCACGGTGACTTTCGACGGCAACGGCGTCTCCAAGATCCTTTCCGCCCGCGTGCTGACCTCCAAGGACGTCCACGACTACAACGACTTCGGCAAGCCGGACGTCGTCAAGCCGGTGGCTTTCAAGGATTACAAGCTCACCAAGGCCGGCATCGAGCTGACCCTGCCGCCGTGCAGCGTCGTGGTCCTCGCGGCGAAATAATCTGCTACCAAACAGTGTATTATGGCAATTATAGAGTGTAAGAACGTTTGCAAGAATTTCGGGGAGAAGGTGGCCCTGGACCACGTCGACCTCGACATTCCCGAAGGAGGGATCTTCGGCCTGCTCGGCCCGAACGGGGCCGGCAAGACGACCCTCATCCGCATTATCAACCGCATCACGATCCCCACGGACGGCGCGATCTATTTCAACGGCCGTCCCATCACGCGGGAAGATGTCGCGCGCATCGGTTATATGCCCGAGGAGCGCGGCCTGTACCGCAAGATGAAGGTCGGCGACCAGGCTATGTACCTCGCCCAGCTGAAAGGTATGTCCGCCGCCGACGCCCGCCAGGCCCTCAAGGAATGGTTCGTCCGCTTCGGCATCCAGAGCTGGTGGGACAAGAAGGTGGAGGAGCTCTCCAAGGGTATGGCCCAGAAGCTCCAGTTCATCACCACGGTGGTCCACAAGCCCTCGCTGATGATCCTGGACGAGCCCTTCTCCGGCTTCGACCCGGTCAACGCCGAGATCATCCGCCAGGAGATCCTCCGGCTCCGGGACGAAGGGGCCACGATCATCCTCTCCACCCACAATATGGAGTCCGTGGAGGAGCTCTGCGACAACATCGCCCTCATCAACAAGGCCCGCCTGGTGATCACCGGCGGCGTCGCCGACATCCGTCGCCAATACGGCAACAACAACGTCGAGCTGGTCTATACCGACGCGGACGGACGCCACGAAGTCGTCCTCCCGCGCGAGACGGACGGCGCTTCGACCCTGCGCACCTACCTGGACAAGGAAGGCGTACAGATCAACTCCTACAAGGAGCTGATGCCGCGTATGAACGACATTTTCATCAAACTCGTAACGGAAGGGGAGGAACAGGCATGAACTTCAAGACTATAGGCATTGTCATCAGCCGCGAATACCTCAACAAGGTCAAGAAAAAGAGTTTCCTCTGGACGACGCTTCTCGTGCCCATCCTGGTGGCCGGCCTGACCATCGGCATCATGGTCGCGATGCTCAACACCAAGGAGAAGACCAAGAACATCGCCGTGGTGGACGCCTCCGGCATCGTGATGCCCTACCTGACGGACACGGAGACCATCCATTACACGGAGCTGTCCGCGATGCCGCTGGACAGCGTCAAGACCCATCTTTCCTCCCTGGGCTACGACGGCGTGCTGGCCATCGGGGAGCTCGACACCGTCGAGAAGACCGTCACGGCCGACATCTATTCGGCGAAGCCTTTCGGGATGGAGCTGACGGACAACATCAACAGCCGCGTCAACCGCGCGGTGGAGGACTACCGCATCTCTTCCTATGAGATCGAAGGCCTGGAGCAGATCCTCAAGGACGTCAAGGCCAACGTGAAGCTGCATTCCTTCACCGTGTCCGAGAGCGGCGAGGAGAAGATCTCCGAAGCCGGCGTGTACAGCATCCTGTCGATGGTCCTGGGCATCTTCCTCTTCCTGTTCATCACGCTCTTCGGAGGTATGGTGATGAGCTCGGTGATCGAGGAGAAGTCCAGCCGCGTGGTCGAGGTGCTCGTCAGCTCCGTTAAGTCCACCGAACTGATGTTCGGCAAGATCATCGGCATCGCCCTGGTGGCCCTGACGCAGTTCCTGCTCTGGATCGTGCTGTCGGTCGCCATCATCAGCATCGGCGGCGCCGTGATCGGCTTCGACAAGCTTTCCGGTATGGGCGACGCCACGGAAATGGTCTCCTCGATGGGCGGCGTGGACGCCGAGCAGATCGAGGCGATGACGAACCAGATGAGCGACGAGAACGAGATCGGCACGGTGGTCAGCACCCTGCGCAACCTCCCGTATGGACAGATTCTCGGCCTGTTCATCGTGTACTTCGTCTTCGGCTACCTGCTGTATGCTTCGATGTTCGCCGCCATCGGCTCCGCCGTGGAGAACGAAGGCGACACGCAGCAGCTCCAGCTGCCGCTGACGATCCCGCTGATGCTGGGCTATATCATCGCCCTGTACGCCTTCCGGGCGCCGGACAGCTCGATCGCCTTCTGGGGGTCCATCATCCCCTTCACCTCGCCGATCGTGATGATCTCCCGCCTGCCCTTCGGCGTGCCGGCCTGGGAGCTCATCCTGTCCATCGTGCTGCTGATCGCGACCTTCGTGGTGTGCGCCTGGGCGTCCGCCAAGATCTACCGCGTCGGCATCCTGATGTTCGGCAAGAAATCAACGTTTAAGGATCTTTGGAAATGGTTAAAGCAAGACTGATTCTGCTGGCGGTGCTGGCGCTTAGCTGCGCCGCCTGCCAGCCCGGCTACGAGTACAGCTGGCAAAAATACCGTATGGACGGCCACCGCACGGGTGTGATCGCCCCGTCCGCGGACAACATCGACGAGGCGCTGGGCGTCGTGAACGGCGATGTCTACACGTCTCCCAACGGCCGCGTTTTCCAGAAGGGGAGCGCGACCTACGGCGCTGCCTCCGACCTGATCGAGGTGCAGCCCCTGATGAGCGAGCTCAAGACGGTCGTCGGCTACGCCACGCGTCCGATGGTCGCCCGGGCTCCGGAGTGCGAGCTCTCCAACTGGTGGGTGGACCGGATGATGACGGAAGTGGCCACGCTGACCAAGCGCAAGGTGGACGTCGGCTTCCTCAACTTCGGCGGCATCCGCGTCAACCTCCCGCAGGGAGACCTGATGCTGGATGACTTCCTGTCGATGTTCCCGTTCAACAACTACCTGACTTACGTGGCACTTAAGGGCTCCGACCTTCAGGAAATCTACAATTTCATCGCGTCCTCGCGTCCCTTCGTGATCGGTGGTGCCAAGCTCGTGGTCAACGACCACCAGATCGACACCCTGCTGGTGGGCGGCAAGCCCATCGACCCGAAGAAGACCTATGGCGTCGCCACGATCGACTTCCTGATCGACGGCGGTGACGGTATGACCGTCGGCAAGAACGCCAAGGAGATGATCGTCACGGACCAGCGCGTGATCGACGCCGTGCTGCGTTACATCTATGAACTGCAAGCCGCAGGCAAGCCGGTCGAGTACTTCACCGACGGCCGCTGCGTCTATGACAAATGGGAGGAGGACTAGCTATGAGAAAGTCTCTTATCGCCCTTGCAGCGGCCCTGACGGCCGTCTGCGCCTGCCAGCAGCCCAAGCTGGTGATCCTGCATACCAACGACACCCACAGCCATTTCGAGCCGCTTCGCGGCGGCGATGACGACGGCGTGGGCGGCGTGATCGAGCGCGCCGCGTTCGTGGACTCCATCCGCACCGCGTACGGCGCGGACCGCGTCCTGCTCCTGCACGCCGGCGACTTCAGCCAGGGCTCGCCCTATTTCACCGAACTGGGTGGCGCCCTGGAGCCGCGGGTCATCAACGACTTCGCCTACGACTGCGTGACCCTGGGCAACCACGAATTCGACAACAACATCGAGGCCCTGACCGAGCGCCTGAAGATGTTCACAAGTACCAAGGTCGTCTGCGCGAACCTCGACCTCTCGCCCTTCGAACTGGGCGAGTACGTCACGCCGTACGCCATTTTCCAGAAGGCCGGGATGAAGATCGGCGTCATCGGACTGGAAGCCTCGCTCGCGGGCAACGTGACCCAGACGGTCGCCTCCCGCATCCAGCAGCTCGACAACGTCGAGGTGACCAACCGCTGGGCTGACTACCTCCACGAGACGGAGAAGTGCGACCTGATCATCCTCCTGTCTCACGCCGGCTACGACCTGGACCAGGAGATCATCCCCGAGACCCGCTGGGTGGACCTCGTGATCGGCGGCCACACGCACACCTTCGTGGACGACTTCGTCTATGTGAAGAACGCCCTCGGCAAGGAAGTGCCCGTCATCACCGACGGCAAATGGGGCCTCGAGATGGGTCAGATCAACGTTCGTCGGAAGCTATCCTTCGCACGTTAAACACCTTCGTGCTGGAGCGGTAGTAGCGGATATCGAAACAAGCGTATTCCTCGTGCCGGTATAACCCCTTGCGGTGTCCGGTCACATATTCCGGCTTGAATCCTATCCGCGTCAGGTCCGCCAGCGACATAGTCGTTATTTTTTCTTTGAGCAGCGCCTCCAGGATTTCATAGTTCCTGGAGAGCGCTGTTACCGTTGTCAGGCGTATGTCCTTCTGCTGCCTCTGCAGGCGGTTGTGGTAACGGTTCTTGCAGCTGGTGCTGCAGAAATGCTTGTCCTTGCGTCCATAGACGGCGCCGCCGCATTCCAGGCACGTCGTCTCCAATTCGTTCCGGGTCTTGTATTTCATCGTAGTCTTTTTTCCAAATTTTACCCCTTTCTGCGGGATGTCCAAGGATTGCATAAAAACGCAATCCACTATTTGTTGTTTTAATCGGATTCCGATGTTTTTATCAGCATCAAATTATAATTGTGCGGCCGATAAAAACGGTTATTACGCACTTGTGTTTTGATAAAACGGCAAGGGCAAATCTTTAAACCGCATTAAAACGTCAAATACTGCAGGTCTTCCGTGACAGGCCGCCGCCTGCCCGGAGAAAAGCCTCTTCCTTTGCATCGGGAACCGGACCGCGCGGCCGGGATCCCGTCAAACTATGTTAAAGGAAGAGTTTATGGAACAACTGAACAAAATCGAATTGCGCGGGGTGGTCGGCAGCGTCCGGATCCAGTCCTATGAAGTGAACAAGATGGCCCGGATCAGCCTGGCGACCAACTTCGCTTACAAAGACCGGGACGGTACGGCCGTGATCGACACCAGCTGGCACCACATCGTGGCCTGGGAAGGCCGGAACATCCAGCACCTCGATAAAATCGGGAAGGGGACACGGCTTCATGTGATTGGACGTGTCCGCTACCAGAACTTCACGGGTGTGGACGGAGTGGACCGCGTCGCGACCGATATTCTCGCGAACCGCCTGACCATATTGAACGACGAAGAACCGATGCAGTATGAAATGTAGTTCCTGCAGCGGGGGAGGCCGGGACAGGGCCGGCGAAAGCCTCACTCCTGTGGCCCTGTCTCGGACTCTTTGCCGCCGCGGCGTTGCGGCTGCGGCGAAAAGGACCTGCACGCTGCTGACCCTCGTGTGCTTTACCTTTCTGTCTGCACCTGCCCAGCCCTTGCCGCAGGAGGCATATGGTGCGGAGGAACTGGCGAACCAGGCCCGCCTGGCCCTGTCCCAGAACCTCGCGGATTATCTGTTCCTGGGCACGCTCAATGCCGATCTGCAGTATTCCGTGCACCGGGCCTGGACCCTGCAGGCCGGCGCCAAGTACAACAACTGGACCTGGCGCCACAGGATGGACGACCAGTTCGAGTCGCGACAGAAGTGTTTTTATGTGGGTGCCCGCTGGTGGCCCTGGTACACCTATTCCGGCTGGTGGCTGGGCGGACGCCTGCAATACCGGGAATACAACCGGGGCGGTCTGTTCTCCCAGGAGACGGAGGAAGGGGACGCTTTCGGCCTCGGGCTTTCCGGAGGCTACAGCGTCCACGTGAACCGTTGGCTCAACGTCGATTTCGGTATGGGCATCTGGGGTGGGATGACCAAGTATGTGACCTATGCCTGCCCCTATTGCGGGAAGCGGTTGGATGAGGGGACAAAGGCCTTTTTCCTGCCGGATGAGGCCCGGATCGCCCTGGAATTCATCTTTTGACGGCTATGGACAAGAATCATAGAACAAGCTGGCTGCTTTTGGGAGCAATCGTCCTGTTGCTCGCCGTGGCGTCGTGCGCCTCGCAGCGGAAGCTGAATACCGTCCAGCGCGGACAGATGGCGGCTTCGCTGCGGCTACCGCCCGGCCGGCAGGAAATCCCTACGGTCTCCACCGGCGGCATCCCGCGGCGGGATACGCTGCGCGTGACGGACCTGCAGGGGCGGGAGATGATCCTGATGCAGGCGATCCGGGACGAAGAGACGGGAGAGATGGTGGCGGCAGAGCGGCTGGACGCCGCCGTCGTCACGGCCCGTTTCCGCAACGTGGCCGAACGCCACGGCCGCATCGACCTGGAGTTCCAGGTGGTCGTACCGCAGCAGATGCAGGATTCCCGCTGGCAACTGCGCCTGCACCCTGACCTGTACCTGCTGGAAGACAGCCTCCGGCTGGATGACGTGGTGATCACAGGCTCGGACTATCGGAAAGCGCAACTGCGTGGGTATGAGCAATATGAGAAGTTTCTGAGCCGGATCGTCACCGATACGCTGGCCTTCGTGGACCTGCGCAACCTGGAGATTTTCCTGGAGCGGAACATCCCGCAGGTGTATGCGCTCAAGACGGACTCCACCTATGTATCGGACGAAGTTTTCGAGAGCTATTTCGGCGTGTCCGAGCAGGAAGCGATAGAACACTATACCAACCAGTTCCTGCGCCGTCGGAACGAGCGTCGCAAAGCGGATCGGGAGCGTATGTTCCGGAAGTATGTCAAGGCCCCGTTCGTCACGGACGGCATCCGCCTGGACACCGTGATCCGCGGGACGGCGGGAGAGTTCATTTACAACTATGTACAGACCATTGCCACCCGGCCCAGGCTCCGTAAGGCGGACATCCGCCTCTGCGGCGAGATCTTCGAACAGGACCGCCGGCTCTACACGGTACCGCAGTCCGAAGCGCTGACTTTCTATATCTCCTCGGTTTCCGCTTTCGTGGACGGGACGGAACGTTACAAGACGGTGATCATTTCCCGGAACCTGGAAGCGAATACGGCTTGCAACATCGATTTCCGGACCGGACGTCACGAGATTGACGAAAAGCTGGGAGACAATGCACGGGAGATCGCTTACATCAAGGAGAACCTGCGCAACCTGCTGCTCAACGAGACTTATGAACTGGACAGCGTCACGATTGCCGCTTCGGCTTCGCCGGAAGGCTCGCTTTCGTCCAACAACGCCTTGACTTACAGACGCTCGCGTGCTGCTTCTGACTATTTCGAGCGCTATATCCAGTATGTGCGGGACTCCGTCAGGCGGGAGGACGGCGCCTTCATCAGCGTCGGGGACGACTTCTCCGAAGGGGCGGTGCGCTCTTCCGGCAGGGCCTCCCGCGACATTCGTTTCCTGTCGCGCAGCGGCGGGGAGAACTGGCTGGCGCTGGATGATTTCGTGCGCCTGGACAGCCTGATGACCGAGGAGCAGAAAGAGGACTATTTCCGTCTCCAGGACCTGAAGGATCCCGACGACCGGGAGAAACGGATGCGCGGCGAGCCGTGGTACAAGCACCTGACGGAAATGTACTACCCGCGTCTGCGGACGGTCCGTTTCACATTCGCCCTGCACCGCAAGGGTATGATCAAGGACACCGTCCACACCACAGAACTGGATTCCGCATATATGCGCGGCGTGGAGGCGATCCGGGACCACGCTTACGAAACGGCGTTGGAGTACCTGACCCCGTACCAGGATTACAACACGGCCGTCGCCTATGTGGCGCTGGACCGGAATGCTTCGGCGCAGGCCATCCTGCGGGATCTGCCCCGAACCCCGCCGGTCAATTATATGCTGGCGCTGCTGTCCGCCCGAGAGGGAGACGACCAGCAGGCGGTGCAGCATTACCTGGACGCCTGCGGACAGGACCGCTCCTACGTCAGCCGGGGCAATCTGGACCCGGAGATTTCCGCCCTCATCCGAAAATATGCCCTCAACCAAGAGGAGGAAGAAGACTGGGGCGACCTGATTTATTGACCTGTAAGAAACAAAAGTACCAAACATGAAGAAAACATGTATTCTGCTCTGCGCAGCGGCGATTTTCGCTGCCGGGTGCAGCCGGCTTCCGGCGGCGGATCCGCCCGGAACCGAATCTGAACTGACCGTGAACCTCTGCGGCCTTCCGGACACCAAGGCAACGCCCGGAACCGATGCGGAGAACGCGGTGAACAGCCTTTCCCTCTATGTCTTTGACGCCGACGGGATGCTGGACATCGTCCACGCCTGCACCAGTGACGAGATTGGGCGCAAGACGGCGAAATTCCCGGTCAAGACGGGCGTCAAGACGGTGTATGCAGTCGCCAATATGAATGAGACGGTGGCGTCGCGCGCCAACGCGACGTACCTTCTTTCCGACCTCGAGGCGGTCTCGTATTCCCTGTCGGACAACCGGCCGTCGGGCCTGTTGATGCGGGGGAGCATGCCTTCCGTGGCGGTGAGCGCCGCTTCCGGCGGTGCGGCGAGCGTGGATCTGGTTCGCGGGGTGGCCCGCATCTCGCTGGGCAGCGTGAAAAACAACCTTCCGGCGCCATACGGTACCGTGAAGGTCGTCCACGCCTTCCTGTGCAACGTGGTCGGCAACCAGAACCTGAAAGGAAACGCAGCGGCCGATCCGGCTTCCTTCCTGAACCGGGACGCCACCCGGGGGCATGTCCGTAGCCAGGTGATCGGTACCGGATCGAACACGGCGGAGTGTCCCGACCTGACCTTCTGCACGCTGGGGGACGATATCGCATCCGGCGCGACGAAGACTTACGGGAACCGTTTCTTCTATGCCTTCCCGAATGCGCTGACGACCCCCAACAACGGTTTCAGCGAGCCGTTCACTCCGACGGCGACGGTCCTGATGACCGTGGTCCGGATCAAGGACAGGAATTATTACTATCCCGTGGCGCTGAAAGGAGGCCTGGCGGCCAATACCGAATACCGGGTGGACCTGACCGTGTCAGGGCTGGGAAACAAGGAGGACGATCCCTTTGCGAAGATAGACAAAGGGGAGCTCACGGCGACCGTGCAGGTCCTTCCCTGGACGACCGGCACCCCGGTGTCCGAGAACATATAACGAATCAAGCTTAGAACAAATACCATGAGAATCACAAGACAACTAGCAGCAGTGGCTGCGTTTGCGCTGCTCGCCGGTGCGTGCGGCAAGACGGATCCGGCCGGCGGACGGACGGATGGAAGCGGCGCGGAGACCATTCTGTCCGTGAATTTCTGTGCTCCTGCCACGAAAGTGGCCGCGCAGACGGAAACCAACGAGAAAATGATACGGAACGTGCAGATATTCGTGTTCCGCGCCGGGAGCGGCGGGGATGCCGGCAACCTGGAAATCGCCGCCTCCGCCGGTTTCGACCAGGAACTGGAGGCTTCCACGGGCACTTTCAGCGGGATTACGCTGAAGTGCTCTACAGGGGAGCGGGAGATCTGGGCCGTCGTCAACGACGCCAAAGACCATACGGCCGGTGCCGAGGCCGTGGCGACGAAAGACGACTTCCTCGCCCTGACCCACGACTTGAAGGACGCCCGCAAGGACAAGCTGCTGATGATAGGCACGAGCGGGGCCCTGACTTTGCACGAAGGGCGGGAGGACGTGGATATCGTGGTCCGGAGGGCCGCGGCGTCCGTGATCCTGGAGACGGTGACGCAGGACTTCAGCTCTCCGGCCTATCAGAAGAATGGGGTTTTCCGCGTGGAAGACTGTTATCTGCTGAATGTCCCGGGCCGGGTGAACTTCGCGGGGACCGTCGAACCTTCCACGCTCCCGACGGATGCCTGGTATGCCCGGATGGAAGCCCAGACGAACCTCTCCGAGGGGGTCATCTATGACCGGGTGTCGCCCAAACTGCTGAACTACGGAGACGTGGACACCACCCCGCATGCTTTCTATGCGTACCCCAACGACTGCTCTCCCAGCGAGGACGCCTCGTGGTGCGCCCGTTCGACCCTGCTGGTGCTCGAAGCGTCGGTCTATAACGGCCACGACTGGCAGAAGTATTATTACCCCGTGACCATCGCCGGTGGACTGGAGGCCAACAAGCAGTACCGTGTCAATCTGATCCTTCACCGCCCGGGCACCCTGGATGTAAACCATCCGGTGAAGATAGAAGACGTTACCACCGTCGTCAGGGTGTGCGACTGGGATTCCGGAGACCGTTATGACCAGGATATTTAGCGTTTTGGCGCGGGGGCTCCCAGCCTTCGCCGCGGTCGCCGGCTGCCTGTCCTGCAGCGTCAAGGAAGACCGGATGGAGTGTCCGGTCTATGTGACGGTGCTGACCGACCGCTTTGCGCAACAGGGTTTACAGGACGGGACGGTCTCGTTCTCGGCAGACCGCCTGCTCATCCGGGACGAAATCAATTTCCTGTCCTATCTCCGGGAGGGGTACGAACAGGCCTGCCCGCGGGATTTTGCACGGGCGGCCGTGCTGTCCGGGGTAGAGAACAGCCGTCTGTCGGAGGAGAGCCTCTTTGTCCCACCGGGAAGACAGGCGGACCTGCTGTGGGCATTCGGTACCACATTTTCCGCCGAGGAGGATTCATATGTATTGGACGCCGTTCCGCACAAGCAGTATTGCCTGATCAAATTCCTGTTCGACGAATCCCCGACGGCTCCGGCGGATTATCCCTGGCGTTTCCGCCTGCTGGCGGACTGCTCCGGTATGAACATCTATACGCTGGAGCCGGTGAGTGGAAGCTATCGCTCCACCGTGGGACCGAATGCCGTGGGGGAATGGTATGGCGTCCTGCCGCGGCAGAGATCGAATAACATGCGGATGGAGGTCTACCTTCCTGATGGGGATGATGAAACGGAAGGCCGGACCGACTATGTGCTGGATCTGGGCAAGGCCTTCGAGAAGTCCGGCTACGACTGGAGTCTGGAGGACCTGAAAGATATTGCCGTCAAGGTCGGCTTTTCCGAAGCGGGCATCCGCCTGACCGTGCAGGAGTGGGAAGGGGACGACCATTATCACGAGATTGAAATATAAACGATACGATGCTATGAAAAAGAAAACAATAGTCAGACTGCTGGGCGGGGTTTTCGCGCTGTTCCTGATGGGGTGTGAGCCGGACAACTATCCTGTGGCTTTCGATCTGCCGGAAGGGGATGAGGTGGCCTGGACGGAGATCCCGGTCAGTATCGGGACGGACCTGCCCCGGGTGGAAGAGACGAAGGCCTCCCTGCTCAAGGATGTAGAATCGAAAGGGACGGGAGCCCTGGTTCTTGTCTTCCGCACGGCGACGGGACGGATGGAGTCCTACCGTTTCTATTCACAGGAGGAGCTGCAGAACCAGGCTGCCTCGCCGCTCAAGCTGCGCGTGCCGCTTGCGGAATGTGATTTCTACATCCTGGGCAATCTCAACGCGATCCGCAAGTCGGACGGGGCGGCCTTTTCGCTGGCCGATGCGCTCGGAGATGATTTCCCGATGGACGAGACCAGCCTCGAGGCGATGGTCTACCGGCTGGACGGCGGCGATTTGAACGGCACCTATCGCCGGGAGCGTTTTGCGGAAGTCGCTTCCTGCGGAATCCCGTATATGCACGTGCGCAAAACGGTGAATACCGCCGCGCAACTGTCTGCCGGAAAAGGGATTCCGGACTCGGACAAGTGCAAGCGGCTGTTTAGCAAAGTGACTGTTCGGATCGATCATTCCGCCTTTGACGGAAGCGGTGCGAATCCGGATTATTTCGTGAACAGGAAGCTCTATCTGAGGCAGGTGAACGGACGGCTTCAACCTTTTTCGACCCTTCCTCAGAAGGCTGCCGAGGCGTCGGACGTGCTCTCGGAGAGCGACTATGACCCGGATATGCGTGCGACCAATGCATCCGTGGCGACGTACAGTTTCTACGTGCCGGAAAACATGCAGGGAACGCTCCTTCCCGGGAATACGGACAGTCGCAGGAAAACGCGCGAGGAGCTGCTCGCGCAGGGGAAGTCCGCGGTGGAACCGTACGTTACATATGTGGAATTCGAGGGCTCTCTGGATCCCGCCGCAGGAGGGTATGGGGGAGATGTGACCTATCGTTTCTATGTCGGGTCGGACAATTGCAGCAATTTCGACCTGGAACGGGGGCGGGAATATGATATCCGCCTGAGTTTCCGGGTAGGCAGCCTTTTCCAGCCCGACTGGAAGGTGCAGCTGGACAGCTGGACGGATACGCGGCTTTTCTGCCTGACGGCTGATGCTGCCTTTACGGACCGCCTAGAAGATGCACGGATGGTGGCCGTCCGCAAGAACCGTGACGGAGCCTTTTATCTCTATATGAATCCATCCGGCCGCCTGGGGGAGGGCAATGCGCTGATCGGCAAGGATCTGGCCTCATCGACCTCTTTCGTGCCTTCCAGCCTGGCCGACTGTTCGTGGTATGCGGACTGGATGTCCGCTTCGACGACGGACGGCGCCTGGCTGGCCGCACGGGGAATCCAGCCTTCCTGGGACAAGACGACGGGATGTCTGAAACTGTCCGTCGTGGATGCCGCCCTGTTTGACAGCCACCGGGGAGAAGAGAAAGAACTGTCCCTGACGCTGCTGCCGAACGGGTCGGCGGTCAGTTTCAAGGTCAAACTCCTCGACAACATCGTCATCGCCGTGGCGGACGGGAAGAGCCTGACGGACGAATTCTATCTGGGACAGAAACGGACTGTCACCGTCAGCGGCTTTACAGGCAGCACGGTCTTCTATGCGGCGGACCAGGATCCGTGCGGTAGTTCGGCCGCGGGTGCCGCGCACACGGCGAACCGCCAGTGGAAGGCGAATAACGGCGGTGGCGCCTTTCCGACAGCCGTGGTGAACGCAGCGGGGCAGGTGAGCCGGAAGGTGGCGGACTATCCCGCCCAGCGGCTCAGCGGCAGTAGCCTGGACGTCTATGCCTTCTATCCGAATCGTTTCCTGAGCAGCCACGGCGGATGGACTTCCCGGAACGGGAAGATCCTGCTGTTCTCCGAGGACTATCTGAACGATACTTTCGAAGTGGACGTGCGGATCAGCGAGCCGCTGGCCTACAAGCCTTCCAACTTCAGCGGTTCCACCTATCTGCCGCTGGACGGCAATGAGGTGAGTGTCCCGAAGATAGGCTATAAGACCTTCGACGGCGGGGCTTTTCTGCCTACGTCAAGTTTTGATGCGACCCTGTACGCCTCCCTGCTGGCATTCCGGGTGGTACCCGAGAGTACCGCCGATCAGTACTTCCTCTCCGGTGTCGCATACGATTATGAGAACAGCACGATGTGCGTGAAAGTGACGAGCAACGCATACGGCAACCTGGAGGACCAGACATACAACGCCTCGACCGGCTTATCGACCGTCGGCAAGCGGATACAGGTTTTTACGAACGATGCGACCGGGCTGTTCAAGCTGCAGCCGGACCTGAACAGCGGCATCCTCTTGTCCAGGATGATCCATTTCTCCCGGTTGACGGTGGAGGGATTCAATGCGGACGGAACGAGCTATTATACTGCCAATCCTGCCGAGACGAAGTTTTCCGTCCATTATTTCCAACTGGGCACGGCTACGGCGCCGATCGACCAGTTTACCGCCGACGAGTCCTTCTCGATCTGGGTAAAATATCACGGACGGGGATATGACTGGTCCCGCGTGAGCATGGAGCGGACGGGTACGGAAACCACTTTCACTACGCCGTCCGGACTCCGGTACGGCCCCGTCCTGGAGTTGGTCGAAGATACGCCCGATACGGGAAATGGCGGCCTTGTCAGGTGGCTGTATGACGAGACGCACCAGGTGATGCGTTCCACCAACAACGAGCCGGTGCCTGGAGGGATGCTTTTGCCGTACGGGGAGCAGTCCATCACATTCAAATACGAGAACAAATGGGATCACCGGCAGATGGTCACTGAAGACAAGTCGCTGACACTCAACTATGTGACTATGTTCGGCTATTTTGTCGGCGCGACGAATACGCAGTTAGCCAGCGTGTTTTACCTGCCGCTCAAGACGCAGAAATACCTGATGCGGATGGGGCCGCAGATGACGGCGGCGGGGCGAAAGCAATTGCTTTCCTTCCTGAACACGCAGGAATGGTACAACCATATGAGCAGCACCCGTCTCTATAAGAAGTCGGGTCTCGGGTATTACCTGGAGGCGTCGGCCCCGAATGTGCTGACCTATCCGCAGGTCAACACCTTCAACGTGAGCTACCTGGAAGGGAGTTTCGCTTCCGCAACAAAATGGACCCAGGCCGCCATGAATTACTTTGACTCCAAGTGGGGGAGCGGACTGGTTGGAACATCCAACTTTGAATACGGACGAACGATACCCCAACAGGGCGAATGGGGGCCCTACATCGCCAATGCGAACGGTGCGGCGGGGGATACCTGGCGCGGGGTGTTCGTGAATACGACGGGTGCGTTCTTTTGATCGGACAAGGCAAGGATTTTTATGAGAAATCTTTTATCTTTGTGTCCGGTTTATGCGTCTGTCCTTCCGGCACAAGAATTTGTTGATGGCAGTGTTTACGGCACTGTTAGCCTTCAGCTATGTCAACTCCACGATGTGCTGGCATACGCATGTGATCGGAGACGAGATAATCGTCCACTCGCATCTCTTCGGCCGGTCGGCCAATGCCCAGCAGGCGCAGGGCGACGGCGGGCACACCCCGGGACAGCTGCGTATGATCCAGGAGGCCAACGAGCTGGTCTATACGGACGATTCCGTCCTGCCGGACATTCCGCTGATGCGCATCGACGTCCTGCAGGAGGTCTTCTTCTCCGTGCCGGCCGTCCTGTCCGTGCAGCGCCCGCAGGTCGCGGTGCGCTCGCTGCGTGCGCCTCCGGGTTTGTAGTGATCTTCGTTTCTGATTCCCGTCAGTTCCACTACAAACCCCAACACTTTCATGAAAAAGATAATGTTTACGCTGGCAGCGTTGCTGCCGGTGTTTGCTGGATGCCGTCAGAATACCGCCGCCACGCAGGAGAAGGATTTCCACTTCTCCGGAGACGAAGTGAGCGTGGTCGCATCCTCCCCGACTGCCCGCGAACTCGTGGTCGAACCCGTGTCCGCCGGCTCTTACGACGCTTCCTTCCGGACGGTGGGCAGCGTCAGGCCCATGGCGGGCCGCATGGCCGAGGTGGCCGTGCCCTTCGCGGGTCGGATTACCCGCGCCCTCGTGCGCCTGGGTGACCAGGTCCGCGCCGGACAGCCCATTTTCGAGATGAGCTCCCCGGACTTCTACGAAGCCGTCCGGGAATATTTTGAGAATCAGGTCGCAGACAAGAATGCCGCCGCCAACCTGAAGCGCCGCGAGGCGATGTTCGAGGCGGGCTTCCTGTCGGAACGGGAGATCGAAGAGGCGCGCGCGGAGGCGGACAACGCTCGCAACGCATATCAGATGTCCCGGCTGGCGCTGTCGGTCTACCACGTGGACCTGGACCGCCTGCAGCCGGGTGCGCCCATCACGGTCACGGCGCCCATTTCCGGGCGTGTGGTGGCCTGCCAGCTCACGCCCGGGCAGTATCTCAAGGAGGATGCGGATCCGGTGGCGACCATCGCCGAACTCTCCCGCGTCTGGGTGTCCGCCCAGGTGCGTGAGGGGCAGATCGGCCGGGTCGGGAAGGTGGGCTCGCTGGCGGAGGTGCTGCCTGATACGGCACCGGACAGCCCGATCGAAGGACGGATCGTGTATGTGGGCGAGATCCTCGACGAGGAGACCCGTTCGACGGAAGTCATGCTCGAATGCGCCAATGCGGACCGGCAGCTGCGTCCCGGGATGTTCGTCTCGGTGGTGTTCCATGCCCCACAGGCATCTGCGCTGCTGATTCCGGCGACGGCGGTCTTCCAGGGAGAGCAGAACCGCTACGTCTATGTCGAGAAGGAGCCCATGCATTTTGAGCGCCGCCCGGTCCGGGTGGAGAGTGCAGCGGAGGGGATGGTCTGCGTGCTTTCCGGCTTGTCGGAAGGGGAGCGCATCATCGCCGACGGGGGTATCTATTTGAGTGAATAGCGTATGCACCGGCTGATTGAACTCGCCCTCCGGCGCCGTTGGCTGGTCGCCGTGGCTTTTCTGGTCGTTGCTGCGTTCGGTGTGTTCTGCTGGACACGCCTGTCGCTGGACGCTTACCCCGATATCGCTGACGTGACCGTCCAAGTGGTCACCCAAGTGCCCGGACTCGCGGCCGAAGAGATCGAGCAGCAGATCACCATCCCGCTGGAGCGGGCGCTCAGCGGCCTGCCGTCGCTGAACATGATGCGCAGCAAGAATACCTTCGGCCTGTCCATCATCGTGCTCGTCTTCGACGATGGCACGGAAGACTACTGGGCCCGGCAGCGTGTGAACGAGCGCATCGCCGACGTGGACTTGCCGTTCGACGCTGTGCCTGAGCTAAACCCACTGACCTCCCCGACCGGAGAGATCTATCGATATATCCTTGAAAGTGAGAATCATACACTTCGCGAGCTGACGGACCTGAACCATTGGGTCATCATCCCGCGGCTGCAACAGATTCCGGGTGTGGCCGCCGTCAGCAACTATGGCGGCCTGACCACCCAGTACCAACTGGAGATCGATCCCGACCGGCTGCTGAAATTCGGCTTGTCGCTGGACGACGTCCAGTCAGCCCTGGAAGCGAACAACGCCAACAGCGGCGGCAGTATGCTTGCCAGCGGAGATGTGAGCTATGTGGTCCGCAGTGTCGGTTTGGTCGAGAACCTTGAGGACCTGGGCCGCATCGTGGTGAAAACGGTGGACGGCAGGCCCGTATACCTGTCAGATTTGGGCGAACTCAAATACGGCAACCTGGAGCGCAAGGGTGTGTTGGGCTTTGTCGATGACGACTTGTCCATCGATGACGGCGTGGAGGGCATCGTGCAGATGCTCCGCTATCAGAACCCTTCCGAGGTGCTGGAGCGGGTCCATGCGGCCGTGGATGAACTCAACGGCGACATCCTGCCTGCAGGCGTCAAGATCCGCCCGTTCATGGACCGGACGGAGCTCGTGGGCACGACGCTGCATACTGTGGAACACACACTCCTGTTCGGCATGCTGCTGGTCATCGGCATCCTGCTGATCTTCCTGGGCAGTCCGCTCAGCGCGCTGATCGTCGCCGCGACGATTCCCATCGCGCTGCTTTTCGCCTTCATCCTGATGCATCTGACCAAGATTCCGGCCAATCTGCTGTCCATCGGTGCCATCGACTTCGGCATCCTGGTGGACGGCGCCATCGTGATGACGGAGATGCTGCTGAAGCTTCGCGAGGAGGCGCCGGACAAGCCGCTGGACAGCAAGCGTGTCATCCAGCGCATCGCCGATGTGGCGAAGCCGATCTTCTTCTCCACGCTCATCATCATCGTGGCGTATATGCCGCTGTTCACCTTCGAGCGCATCGAGAAGAAACTCTTCACGCCGATGGCCTTCACGGTGGGCTACGCCCTGCTGGGCGCCCTCTCCGTAGCGCTGATCCTGATCCCGGGCTTGGCGTATTCGCTGTACCGCAAGCCCCAGAAGGTCTATCGGAACAAGACGATGGAGCACCTGACCGAGCGCTACAAGCACGGTACGAACCGGGTGATGGACCACCCCCGCGGCGTGTTCATCCTGATCGCCGTCGTGCTCGTGGCCGTCGGTGTGCTGGGCGTGACCGTGGGCAAGGATTTCCTGCCGAATCTGGACGAAGGCGGCATCTGGATCCAGGTCCAGACCCCGCCGGGCATCTCGCTGGAGAAGTCCAGGCAGATGGCAACTGACCTGCGCATGCGGATGAAGCAGTTCGACGAAGTGACCTACGTGATGACACAGGTGGGCCGCGACGACGAAGGGGCGGAGGCGTTCTCCTCCTCCCACATCGAGTGCTGCATAGGTCTGAAACCATATTCCACCTGGAAACACGGAAAGAGCAAGGAAGACCTGGTCGAGGAGATGGCCGCCGCCCTGCAGGAGATGCCGGGCTACCGGGCGGGCTTCTCCCAGCCCATCATCGACATGGTGATGGACCAGATCGCCGGTTCGCACAGTGACCTGGCGGTCAAGATCTACGGCGACGATCTCACCGAGGCGCGCCGCATCGCCGAAGAAGTGATGGCGGTGGTCGCTTCGATTCCGGGCGCGACCGACGTCATTATCGACCAGGAGCCGCCGCTGCCGCAGCTCAAGATCACGGTGGACCGGGAGCGGATCGCCCAGTACGGGCTCAACGTGGCCGATGTCGCCAACCTCGTGGAGGTTGCCATCGGCGGCAAGGCGGTGTCCGAGGTGTATGTCGGAAGCAAGGTTTACGACGTCATCTGCCGCTACAACGAGGTCTCCCGGGACACCCCGGAGAAAATCGCCTCGCTGATGCTGATGACCCCGGACGGAGCGGCGGTGCCGCTTTCCGCGGTGGCGAAGGTGGAGACGGCGCTGGGCGCCAGTTTTATCGCCCGGGAGATGGGTAAACGCCACCTCACCGTGCGCCTGAACCTTCGCGGGCGTGACTTGACTTCCTATCTGGACGAGGCGCGCAGGCGCATTGCCAACGAGGTGAAATACAATCACACGGACTTCCAGGTGCGTTGGGACGGCCAGTTCGAGAACCAGCAGCGCGCCTACCGCCGCCTGGCCATCATCATTCCCTTTGTCCTTGCCATCATGTTCCTGTTGCTGTTCGGGGCCTTCGGGCGTTTCCGTCAGGCGGGCCTGCTGATCTGCCTGCTGCCGCTCGCGCTGCTGGGCGGCCTGCTGGCGCTGAACGTGCGCGGGATGACTTTCAACGTGTCGTCCGCCGTGGGCTTCATCGCCCTGTTCGGCCTCACAATCCAGAACGGCGTCATCATGATCTCGCATATCAATAGCCTGCGCCGGGACGGCATGGCGCTGCGTGAAGCCGTCGTGGAGGGCGCGGCGCACCGCTTGCGTCCCGTCCTGATGACGGCGACGGTGGCCATTCTGGGCCTGTTGCCGGCCTCGCTGGCCACGGGCATCGGCTCCGACGTCCAGCGGCCGTTGGCGACCGTGATCGTGTACGGCCTGCTGTTTTCTACGATCATTACCCTGTACATCCTTCCGACGCTGTATTACCTGATGGAGCGCCGCTATGAGAACAAAACCGACCAGAAGAACGATGAGACGTATCTATAGCCTTATTCTGATCCTCTGCCCGTGCCTGCTTGCCGCCCAGTCGGTCGGGTATCGGGAATATATGCAGGCGGTGGCGAGCGACAACGCCACCCTGCTCGCGGAGAAGTACAATGTGGACATCGCCGCGGCGAATCTGCAGGCGGCCCGGGTATTCAACGATCCGGAGCTCTCGCTGGCTTTCTCCGACAACCAGGAGCGGACCTTGATGATGGGACGCAGCTTCGAGGCCGGCCTGTCCTATGATATCTCGCTGGGAGGGGTGAGGCAGGCGCGCATCGGCGTGGCGGCCACGGAGCAGGAACTCTCGGAAGCCGCCCTGGCGGACTTCTTCCGGCAGTTGCGCGAAGAGGCGACCGTGGCCTGGGCCGATGCCTGGGCCGCCCGCGAACGGGAGCGCATCAGCCGTTCCACCTCCGAGACGCTGGACCGTGTGGCTTCCGCCGACAGCCTGCGCGCCGCGGTGGGGGAGATCCGACGTTCGGATGCGGCGCAGTCCGCGCTGGAGGCGATTACCCAGAAGGGGGAATGGATGCAAGCGCGCGCCGACTACCGCAATGCGCTTTCCGCGCTGTCGCTGCTGGCCGGCGGACTGCCTGTCGGCGATTTGTCCGAACAGGACCTGCCTGCCGCGGATGTGCCGTATGCCGCGGGTGAACTGATGGATATCGCGGAGCAGTCGCGCGCCGACCTGAAAGCCGCGGAACTGTCCCACACCCTCTCGCAGAAGAATCTCGCCCTGGTCCGCGCCTCGCGGGCGATGGAACTGGGCCTCGAGCTGGGCTATTCGTACAATACCGAAGTCCGCAACGAGATCGCCCCTGCGCCGGCATTCAACGGCGTGACCGTGGGGGTGACCATCCCGCTCAAATTCTCCTCGCTCAACCGCGGGGAAAGGGCGGCTGCGGAGGCTTCCGTGGCACAGGCGGAGCGCTATCTGCAGGCTGCGCGCCAGCAGGTCCGTTCGGAGGTCCTGCAAGCCTGCAACGCCTATGAAGCGGCCTGTGAGGTGGCGGAGCATTATGCATCGGACATCGTGTCCGGGGCGCGTTCCATCCTGGAGGGGATGGAATATGCCTATTCGCGGGGCGACGTGTCCCTGCTGGAGCTGCTGACGGCCGTGCGCACCTACAACGACGTGGCGCTGTCCGCTGCGGAGGCGCAGGCCGCCCGGCTCGCCGCCGCGGCGCACCTGCGCGCCGCCCTGGGGATCGAGTAGGTATTTCCCGCCGAAATACCTATCTTTGCTATGTTATGCCTGGTTCCGATTATTCCGCCCGTACGGAGCTGCTGCTCGGGGAGGACGTGCTTGCGCGCCTTCGCGAGGTGCGCGTCCTGTTGTTCGGGGTCGGGGGCGTGGGGAGCTGGTGCGCCGAGGGGCTGGTCCGCTCGGGCGTGAAGCGCCTGACGCTCGTGGACGCCGACGTGGTCAGCGCCTCCAACGTGAACCGCCAGCTGATGGCGACCCCGCAGACGGTGGGGCAGGTGAAGGTGGAGGCCCTGCGGGACCGCCTGCTGGAGATTGCCCCGGATGCGGAGATTACGACCCTGCAAAGGGCCTTTTCGGCCGAAACGGCCGGGGAGTTCGCTATGGAGGAGTACGACTATATCCTGGACGCCATAGACTCGTTTAAAGACAAAAGCGAGCTGATCCTGCGGGCGACGCGCACCCCGGCGGTGTTCTTCTGCTCGATGGGTGCGGCCTGCAAGGTGGATCCCACGCAGATCCGGGTGGCGGAGTTCTGGAACGTGCGCGGTTGCCCGCTGGGCGCCGCCATCCGCAAGAAATTCAAACAGAACCACACCTGGCCGGGACACAAGTTCCGTTGCGTCTATGACGAGGAAGTGCTGCCCAACCGGGGCGGCGAAGGCGTCCCGGAGACGGACCTGTTCAACAAGGCGCAGATCAACGGCTCGCTGGCGCACATCACCGCCATCTTCGGAATGACGCTCGCGGGACTGGTGATCCAGGACGTCTATCATAAGATCGTGGACTGATGGGAGCGCTGGATATCCGGAAAGGGGAGCAGGTGGCCCTGGTGGGCCCCAACGCCGCGGGCAAGAGCCGCCTGGCGGCCGCGTATGCGGGCCGCAGTGGCGCGAAATACATCACTTTCCGCGACTCTTACGGGAGCTATGGAGACCGCAGTTTCTTTATGCAGCAGCGCTGGAACCTCTTTACGCTGGAAGGCGATCCGCCCTCGGCGGGGGAGCAGCTGCGCAAGGAGGCGCTCGCCTCGGACGATCCGCAGGCGGCCCTGTGCCGGCTGGATGAACTGACCGCCCTGTTCGGGCTGTCGCCCCTGCTGGACGAGCCCCTGGTGACCCTTTCTTCCGGAGAATTGCGCAAGTTCCAGCTCACGCGGGCGCTGCTCGGCGGGCCGGAGATCCTGGTCGTCGACAACCCTTTCATCGGGCTGGATCCGCGTACGCGGACTGCCCTGACGAAGTTGCTGACGAATCTGTCCGCGAGCACCACGCTCGTACTGGTGCTGTCCCGCGTGGCGGAGATTCCGCCGTTCATTACGCACGTCATTCCCGTCGCGGACGGGGTGGCAGGGGAGAAAGTGCCCCGGGAGGCCTTCCTGGATGCGGTACTGCCCCCGGCCGTCATCCGTATGCGCGGGGTGACGATACGTTTCGGGGAGCGGGTGATCCTGGACCGGCTGGACTGGACGGTCCGGCAGGGGGAGCACTGGGCGCTGACCGGCGCCAACGGCAGCGGCAAGAGTACGCTCCTGAGCCTGATCTGCGCCGACAATCCCCAGGCATACGCCTGCGACATCGAGCTTTTCGGCCGCCCGCGCGGCACGGGGGAGACGATCTGGGACATCAAACGCCATATCGGTTTCGTGAGCCCCGAGCTGCATCGCGCCTTCCAGGTGGATGCGCCCGCGCTGGACATCGTCACGAGCGGGCTCTTCGACACCGAAGGGTTGTACCGGCATCCGACGGAGGAGCAGTATGCCTGCGCGCGGCGCTGGATGGAAGAGTTCGGGATAGGGGACCTGGCCGGGAGGCCTTTCCTGCGGCTGTCCAGCGGGGAGCAGCGGCTCTGCCTGGTGGCCCGTGCCTTCGTCAAGGATCCTCCGCTCTATGTGCTGGACGAACCGCTGCACGGCCTGGACGAAGCGCAGCGCCGCCGCGTCAAGGGCCTGCTGGACCGCTTCTGCGGCGCGCCCGGCAAGACCCTCCTGATGGTCACCCATTATCCGGAGGAATATCCCGCCTGCATCGACCATAGTCTTACCCTCTGATACGGTCGGGGTGCGTGGAGGGCCTCCTGTGCTCCCGGAACCGGTCAGCGGGAGCGGGAGTCGCGCCAGGAGAAAAAGTCGCGGATGGCGTCGTCCGGCGGCGTGTGCGGAAGGCCCAGTTCGCGCGTGGCCTTGCCGTTGTCGTACCATTCCTCGATGAGGATCTGACGTACGTTGAGCGTACAGAGCATCGTCCGGACACCCAGGGCGCGTAGAAGGTCGCCGAACCAGCCGGCGAGGCGTACCAGCGGGGTGGGCAGGGTGAAGAAGCACTGCCGGTAGCCGCAGATCCGCGCCTGCAGGGCATAGAATTCTTTTAGGCTGAGGGATGTCCCCGTAAGCAGGTAGCGGCCGCTTCCGCCACGCTCCAGGGCGTTGCAGATGGCGGTGGCGGCGTCGCGGACGTGCAGGAAACTCTTGCCGCCGCAGGGAGCGGCCATCAGGGGCCTCCGGTACGCGGCGAGCAACAGGGTGCCGGAAGAGGGTTTGGGGTCGAAGGGGCCTACCATAAAACCGGGGTTGACGATGACGATGCGACGCTCCGGATGCGCTTCCGCGTAGTCGAGCAGCACCTGCTCGCCCTCTTTCTTGCTGATCGCATACAGCGAACGGTCGAAGGGGTCCGCGAAGGGTGCCGATTCGTCGGTGGGATGCTCGCGGGGACCGGGGGCGATGGTGTTGGCCGTGCTGGTGTGCACCAGCGTACGGATGCCCGTCGCATCCAGGACGCGGCAGAGCAGGGCCGGCAGGTCACGGTTGACCGGATTGTAGTCCTCCAGGCGTCTCAGGCCCATATCCGTGGTGCCGGCGCAGTTGATGACGGCGTCGCAGCCTCCGGCGGCTTCCAGCAGGGTGTCGAAATCCAGCAGGCTGCCGCGCAGGATCCGGGGGCGGGCGTCCGGGCAGGCCCCGGGCAGCAGTTCGGAGCCGGGACGCAGCAGGACGCGGACGCATTCGCCGCGCTCCAGCAGGAGGCGGAGGACATTGTGGCCGAGCAGGCCGGAGGCGCCGAGCAGAAGGACCATCGCGAACGGATTATTTGGACAGTTCAAATTTACGCAAAAATTGGAAGAAGCCGGAAAATGCGTTAAATTTGTAGAAATAACCTGTAATCTGAATTCCATGACACAGACCATCAGCCCCGCCATCCGCTATATCGGTGTGGACGACAAAGATTTAGACCTGTTCGAAAGCCAATATCCCGTCCCGGAAGGGATGTCCTATAACTCCTATGTCATCCTGGACGACCAGGTCGCCGTCTTGGACACTTCCGACGCCCGCACGGCGGACGTCTGGATGAAGAACCTGGAGGAGGCCCTGCAGGGCCGTAAACCGGACTATCTGATCGTCCACCATATGGAGCCGGACCACTCCGCCTGCGCCGCCGCATTGCTGCAGAAATACCCTTCGCTGGTGCTCGTGGCGACGGCCGCGGCCATCAAGATGCTCCCGCAGTTCTTCCCGGGCGTCAAGCTCGAAGGCCGCACCCGCGCCGTGGGCGAGGGCGACACGCTGCCCCTGGGCGCCCATACGCTGCGGTTCCTGCTGGCCCCGATGGTCCACTGGCCGGAGGTGATGGTCAGCTTCGAGGAGACGGAGAAGGTCCTCTTCAGCGCCGACGCCTTCGGCAAATTCGGCGCGCTGGAGCTCACCGGCGGTTTCTGGTGCACGGCCGATTACGACTGGGCCTGCGAGGCGCGCCGCTATTATTTCAACATCTGCGGCAAATATGGCCCGCAGGTGCAGCGTCTGCTGGCCAAGGTCGCTCCGCTGGGCGTGCAGACGGTCTGCCCGCTGCACGGCCCGATGCTCCGCGACACCCTCGCCGAAGCCCTCCATCTCTATCAGACCTGGAGCAGCTACGGCGTGGAGACGCCCGGCGTGTTCGTAGCTTACGCCTCCATTCACGGGGGCACGGCCGAAGCCGCGGAGAAGTTTGCGGAGATCCTGCGCGAGAAGGGCTGCCCGAAGGTGGCCACGTCGGACCTCACCCGCGACGACCTCGCGGAAGCCATCGAGGACGCCTTCCGCTACAAGACGCTCGTGGTGGCCGCCGCGTCCTATGACGCCGGGCTGTTCCCGCCGATGCACGATTTCCTCTGGCACCTGCAGATCAAGGGCTGGCAGAACCGCCGCGCCGCCATCATCGAGAACGGCAGCTGGGCGCCTTCCGCCGGGCGCGTGATGTCGGAGATGTTCTCCACGATGAAGGACGTGCAGATCGTCGGAGAGAAGGTCACGATCCGCAGCCGCCTGCAGGACGCCGACCTTCCGGCCCTGGAAGCTCTCGCCGACGCCGTCCTGGCGGAATAAGCTATCTTAAACCCGTTATTCTTTGCTTCCGCCTAGCCAGGCGAGGGAGCTGGTTTCGCCGGCGATCCATACGACGTCGCCGGTGCCGAACTTGTAGTCGGGCTTGGGATTGGTGATGAATTCTCCATCGTGCAGCACGCTGATCACCATACAGCGGTAGTCGCGCAGGTTGGTGCCGCGCAGGGTCTGGCCGGTGAGGTAGGATTCTTCCGTCAGCGTGACGCTCATTACTTCGAATTCCGGATCGGCTTCCTGCGTATCCGCCGAGATGGCGGAAGCCTCCAGCATCGTACGCAACTGGCTGATCTGCTGTGTGGTGCCTACTGCAAGTAAACTGTCGTGCGGGAAGATCTGCTCGTCGCCGGAGGGGATGTTGATGCTCCGCGAGCCGCGCTGGATCTTGATGATGTTGGCGCCGGTCTCGGCGCGGAAGGGGACTTCCTTGAGCGGCTTGCCGGCGAAGACGGAGTCGGGGGAGACCTCGAGCAGTTCGAGGTGGACGTCGTAGCCCGCCATCTTCTTGCGGACGGAGGTGGTCACCGGCCGGCGGCGCTTCTCGGCCTCTTCCTTCTCGTTGAGGTTGCTCAGGAAACGCGCTTCCAGGAAGGAATAACGATGCATGGTCCGCCGGGCCGTCAGGATGTAGATGATGCCGCCCAGGAAGATCAGGACGACCGTCCAGCCGGCCAGGTGGAAATGACTCGCGATTACGCTGATTACGAACGAGATAGCGATGAAGGTGCGGGTAAGCACGAGCCCGGCGAGGGGCCATTTGTTGCTGTTTTTCTCCGCGAGGAGCTTGCGGGCGGAGGCGTTGATGGAGCCGGAGCTGATGGCGAGCCCGTACAGGAAGGGGGACATCAGCAGCAGGGTCACGGCGATCACGGTAAGGTTTTGCAGGAAGGGCTTCCAGTCAGGGAACAGACGGGCGGCGAGGGGGTCCAGGAACTGCTTGGAACCTATCATAATGGCCACCAGGATGACGCCGTAGAGCAGGATGCGCGTGAAATAGGCTTTCAGGAGCTTCTTCCACTCGCTCTGCTCGGCGACGGTGGTGCGGGCGTCCTGCTCGGTGGCGGACAGGCGGGCGACCCAGCGGTCAGGCAGGACCTTGAGCAGGCCCCGGTGCGCGGGCTCCGCCAGCCGTATCATATAAGGCGTGGTGAAGGTGGTGATCACCGAAACGGCGATGATGACCGGGTAGATGAAATCCCGCATCACCCCGAGGCTGACGCCCACGCCGGCGATGATGAAGCCGAATTCGCCGAGCTGGGCGAGGCTGAATCCTGTGTGGACGGCGTTCTGCAGGCCTCCGCCGGTCATCAGGATGCCCGCGCCGGCGAAGAGGATATGGCTGAGCATCACGATGAGCGTGATGATCAGGATGACGAGCCAGTGCTCCGCGATCACGGCCGGGGCGACCATCATACCCACGGACACGAAGAAGATGGCGCCGAACAGGTCCTTGATGGGGGAGACGAGGCGGTCGATGTGTTCGCTTTCGACCGTTTCGGCGAGGATGGATCCCATCACGAAGGCGCCGAGCGCGGAAGAGAAGCCGACGGCTTCGGCGAGCGCGACCATCCCGAAGCACAGGCCGATGCTCACGATGAGCAGGATCTCGTCGTTGAGGAAGCGGCGGGCCCGCTTCAGGACCGTGGGGATGACATAGATGCCCACGAGGAACCACAGGATCAGGAAAAAGGCCAGCTTGGTGAGGTTGAAGAGCATCTCTCCGCCGGCGAAACGGTTGGACACCGCCATAGTCGAGAGCAGCACCATCAGCAGGATCGCGATGAGGTCCTCGACCACGAGCGTGCCGAAGACCATCCCGGCCCAGGGCTTGTCCTTGAGGCGCATCTCGTCATAGGACTTGAGCACCACCATCGTGGACGACATCGACAGCAAGCCGCCCAGGAACACGCTCTCCATACTCGTCCAGCCCATCGCCTGACCGGCGACGAAACCCAGTACGAACACGCCCAGGAACTTGCTGCCGGCGGTCACGAGGGCGCTGCTGCCCACCTTCAGGAGCTTCTTGAAACTGAATTCCAGACCCAGACCGAACATCAGGAAGATGATGCCGATGTCCGACCATTGCCGGACCGTCTCCTCGGAGGCGATCCCGGGGAACCAGGAGATGTGCGGACCGATCAGGAAGCCGGCGACGATGTAGCCCAGGATCAGGGGCTGCTTGAGGGCCTTGGATATGATGGTGAACAGACCGGCCGACACAAGGATGACCGCCAGGTCCCGCACGAGATTCAGTTCTTCAGACATACTCTACAAATTTAGCATTTATTTTGCTATCTTCGCATAATCGGTATGCGTATGAAAAAGATTCTCCTCATTCTGTGCGCCCTGCTTTGCGCCACCGTTCTCTTCGGCCGCAGCCGGATGGTGAACGACGCTGTCTCCAGCAAGATCCTGGGACAGTCCATCAACGTCAATGTCTATCTGCCGGACGGATTCGACGCCTCAAGTGCGACGTATCCTGTCCTGTACCTGCTCCACGGCCTCAACGGAGACCATACGGACTGGCCCGACAAGGGCGGTGTCAGGACGATACTCGACGAACTGATCGGCACGGGCGAAGCCGTCCCTATGGTGGTCGTTATGCCCCGCGCCGGGGATCCGGACGCCCACAAGTACCAGAACGGCTATTTCAACGTGCGCAACTGGAATTTCGAGGACTTCTTCTTCAAGGAGCTGGTCCCGGAACTGGAGGCGAAATACCATTGCGGCGGGGCCAAGGCCCTGCGCGCCATCTCCGGTCTGTCGATGGGCGGCGGCGCCAGCGTGGTCTATTGCCAGCGGCATCCCGAAGTGTTCGGGAGCTGCTATGCGATGAGCCCCTGGCTGGACAACAAGAACAACGAGGTCCGTATGCCTGCGGACAAGGATGACAGGCTATACCTGACGGGCGCTTCCGTCTGCGAGAATTCCGCCAACGATTTCCTGGACAAGGCCGACAAAAACGCCATCGACGCGCTTCGCGGCGTGAAATGGTATATCGACTGCGGGGACGACGACTTCCTCCTCCACCTGTCCATGGACCTGTACTCGAAAATGCGTGCGAAGAACGTCAAGGGCGAATTCCGGGTCCGCAACGGCGGTCACACCTGGGAATACTGGCACACGGCCCTGCGTTTCTCGCTTCCCTTTGCTTCCCAGCATTTCGCGCGATAACCTTTTAGCCTTCGCCTCGGTATGAAACGTTTCTTTTTACTTGCCATCCTGTCCTGCGGTCTGACGGCCGCGGTGAGTTCCTGCCAGTTTTTCCCCGGGCAGCGGGGGAATCAGCCGGCGGAGTCTGTGTCGGAGCCGGATGTCGCAGCGTCCGACGCCGACGGCTCGATCCTGGAAGAAAAGGATCCGATGGAGGTGCTGGGGAAGATCCTGGGCGGGCTTGAGAAGCTGGCAGAGAAGGCTGTGGAGAAGGGATGGATCGACACCACCCGCGTGGTGGAGGAGTCCTATGACTATGACGAGCCCGAAGAGGAGCCGGCGCCGTCCGTACCCGCCCCGCCGCCGGACGAGTGGTATGACCACGATTTCGCCCTCAAGTTCACGTATCATCAGTATGTAGGCGTCACGCGCTCGGCCGCCAACGATTTCTCCGTGTACTACACCCGCATCGGCAACAAGGTTTACGTGCACAGGCCCGGCGATAAGAGGCAGGACACCGTCCTGGAATTCCACGACGACGGGACGCGCACCGCGAAGCGTTATCTTGTCGGCGTGCTGGTGGAGACCAACCGGAAGGAGGGCGATGCCCACAAGTACCTGCACTACCAGTTTACGGACGTGGGCAATACCTTCAACGAGATCCTCGGCCATCATCCCGACATTTCCCGCGCCCAGAGCGAGACGACCATCTCCGGCCGCCGGGTGGCCGTGATCCATACGGAGAAGGACGAACAGATCCTCACGGAGCGTCTTCACACCGAGAAGGACTACTATGTGGACAAGGAATACGGTTTCCTGTACAAGACGGTCGGAAACGGCTCGGGCGGCGGGCTGACCATCAAGAACGGCTGTCCCTGGGAAGTGACCTACTTCACCGACAAGCCGACCCAGAAAGACGTCTACCTGAAAATAACGAAAGTCAACTAGAGAGCCGGGTCCCCGGAGGGGTTCTCCTTCTCGGCGCGGTCGACCCAGGGTTTGAAGAAGAACTCTATGTGGTTGTAGGCCGTGATGGCCAGGTCCTTGACCTTGCTTCCGTACCAGCGGGCGTCGACTTTGTCGCCCGAATCATACTCCATATAGATGCGGTGGGCGTAGCCGCCGGTGATGGCTTCGTCCAGCCTGTAACCGTCCAGTTTGTACACTTTGTTGCTCTGCAGCCATTCCTGCAGGGAGGCGATCTGCTCGGGCGTGACCGGATACTCCTCGTCGATCTCCGGATCTCCGAAGCGGTTGCCTTCGTGGAGCACGACCCGCACGACGGGGTCCTTGCCCGGATCGGCGATCAGTTCGCAATAATCCTTGCCCAGTCCGGCCGAGCCGCTGGATGCATAGCTGCAATAGATCAGTTTGCCTTTGGGGGCTTTTGCCTGGCAGGCGGCGAGTCCGAACATTCCGATGGCCATGATGAGGAAGATTTTGGAGAAAGTTTTCATTTTGTTGCTCAAATGGGTGTTCAAAGATACGTTTTTTCTTTCGTGATAATGCGGAAATAGCATTATATTTGCAGATAGCTACGAATAAAAAGCTGATGATTATGCGCAAATTGATCCTTTCCCTGGTCGCCCTCGCGTTCTGCGCCGGCGCTTTCGCGCAGGACACGTGGTTCTGCGGCACGCTGGGTGCCAAGTTGAATTATACCCGCACGGGTGCGGCCCAGGCCGAGACTTACCAGTATGTCGTGACCGGCATCAAGCAGGACGGCGACAGGACCACGATCTCGTTCCGGACGGTCATCCCCGGGGTGGAGAGCCCCAAGGACTGCCAGGTCTGGACGGAAGGCGGTTTCTACCATATGGACATCAACTCCGTGATGGGCCAGTTCGGCGATCCGCTGGGCGCCAAGGGCAACGCACCGGTCGTGCCGGAGAATCCTGCCGTGGGCCAGAAACTGGACGACTGCACGGTCGAGATCCCGGGGATCCTGACCACGGCGAACTTCAGCAATATCCGGATGAGCCGTAAAGAGTCCGTCACCGTGCCCGCCGGCACCTTCGACTGCTGGGTCCTGGAGTACTCGACGGATTCGATGATGGCCATCGTCAAGTCCCAGTCCCGCACGGAGACCTGGCTCGCCAAGGGCGTGGGCGAGGTGAAGTCCGTGACCTACGACAAGAAGGGCAAGGTCCTGTCCACCGTGGAACTGACCTCCATCGAATGAAAATCGTTTTCCTGGACGCATCCACGCTGGGGGATACCCCGCTGGATGAGATCGCCGCACTGGGCGAACTCGTCACCTATCCCACCAGCACGCGCGAGCAGGCGCTCTCGCGGGTGGGGGACTGCGAAGTGCTGATCATCAATAAAGTCCGTGTGGACGCGGAGCTGCTTGCGGCGGCTCCGCGCCTGCGTCTTATCTGCGAGGCGGCCACGGGCGTGAACAATATCGACCTGGACGCGGCCGCCGCCCGGGGGATCCCGGTGCGCAACGCCGCCGGCTATTCGACGGACGCCGTGGTGCAGTCCACGTTCGCCCATCTGCTGTCGCTGGCGGGGTATTCGCCGTATTTCGACGACTGCGTCAAGAGCGGGCGCTATTCGGCCGGTGAGCTGTTCTGCGACATCTCGCACCCGTACGTGGAGCTGTCCGGCAAGACGATGGGCATCATCGGCCTGGGCGCGATCGGCTCCAAGGTGGCCGCCGTGGCCGTGGCGCTCGGTATGCGGGTGATCTATTATTCGACTTCCGGGACCTCCCACAGCCGCGCCTATCCGAGCGTGCCGCTGGAGGAGCTGCTCGCGGTGTCGGACGCGGTGAGCATCCACGCCCCCCTTAATGAGCGCACGGCGGGCCTGATCGGCGCGGCGCAGTTGCGGCTGATGAAGCCAACGGCCTTCCTGCTCAACCTCGGGCGGGGCGGCATCGTGGACGAAGCGGCGCTCGCCGAGGCCGTTGACGCGGGCGTGATCGCGGGAGCGGCGCTGGACGTGTACGTCCGCGAGCCCCTGCCCGCCGACAACCCGCTGCTGCACGTGAAGCATCCGGAGCGCTTCCGCTTCACGCCGCATACGGCCTGGGCCAGCCGGGAGGCGCTCCTGAGGCTGGTGCATCAGGTAGCAGACAACATTCGCGGCCTTGTCTAGCCGCGAATGTCTTCGAAAATGTTCCGATAGAAATTGAGCAGGCGTCCGAAGCCGATCTGGAAGATCCAGAACAGCGGAAGAGCCATATGCAGGGCAAAGCGGACCGTATGGGACCAGGCTTTGTCCTTCATTTTGCGCATGATCAGCAGGTAGGGCAGCCAGATGGGCAGGCCGCCGACCGCACAGACGGCGAAGAGGGGGAGGGACAGGATCGCGAGGGGGATGCGGAAGGCCAGCCCTTTGTGGCAGCGCTCCGGCAGGCGCCCGATAAGGGAGAGGATACGGTTCTGGAGCTCGCCACAGAGCTCTTGATAGAGCTGCGCCTCGGTGATGTCCTCCCGGGCGAACTGGGCGGTGACTTCGAGGGGCTCTCCGACACGCACGGCCGCTCGGCCGTAGCCGCGGAAGAAATACTCGTAATCCAGCCCGACGGGGACGACATAGACCTTCTTGCCGGGCAGGTGCTCCATCGTCATCTTAGCCAGCCGGAAGATGCCTTTCTTGACCGGCATCATCCCGCGCTCGGGCCGGTGGGTGCCTTCGGGGAAGAGGCAGAAGGGGACACCCTTGTCCACGCATTCGATCACCTCCTCGAAGATCTCGAAATTCTTGGCCACCTCGCTGAGGCCGTTGCGTTCGCGCGCAATGGGTACGATGCGCAGCCAGCGCAGGATCTTCGCGATCTTGGGCTTGACGAAAATGTCCGAGCGTGCGCCGAAGGCGGTCAGACGGGGAGTCATCGCGACGAGGACGAGCAGGGGGTCCATCAGCGTCGCGCAGTGGTTGGCCGCCAGCAGGACGGCACCGTCCTTGGGTACGTTCTCCAGCCCTTCGTACTTGATGGAACTGAAGCAGGTACGCGTCGAATTGTTTACGTGGGTCCGGCAGAGGCGGTAGCCACGGTATTCTTCCCAGATCTTGGCCATGGCCGCGGACTAGGCTCTTCTGGCCCTGCGGGCGTCGTAACGGTTGAAAAGGGTGCTGACGGAAAGTCCGCTGATGATGTGCCAGATGCCCCACCAGGCGGTGATCACGAGGGTGCCGCCGTGGGGCGGGAAGCCCGCGAAGATGCTGGTGCCCAGCAGCAGGACGAGTCCGAGGCCGCTGTTCTGGATGCCGGTCTCGATGGTGAGCGTGCGGCGGTCCTTCCTCGGCACGCGGAAAGCGGTACCCATTCCGAAACCGATGCTCAATGCCAGCAAGTTATGAATCAAAACCACCAGGAAAATGTATTTGACGCACTTCAGGAAGGCATCGATGTTGCCCATGAAGGAGAGCACGACCATCGCGACGAAGAAAATGATACTGAACCACTGCAGCGGCTTCTTGAGTTTGTCGGCCACCTTCGGCAGGTAGCGCGCCGTCAGGATGCCCAGCGTCAGGGGAATGCCCAATAAAATGAAGATGGTCTTGAAGACGTCCCAGAGGGGAATCACGAGCTGGGGGACGTCAGCGGCCATTTTCGACACGTGCAGGTAGAGGTTGCCGTAGAGCCAGAAATTGAACGGGGTCATCAGGATGGCCAGGGCCGTGCTGACGGCCGTGAGGCTGACGGAGAGCTCCACGTTCGCCCTGGACAGCGAACTCATGAAATTGGAAATGTTTCCGCCGGGACAGGAGGCGACGAGAATCATTCCGAGGGCCATCGTCCAGCTGATCCATTTCCCGAACGCGAGGGCGAGCAGGAAGGTCAGCAGGGGCAGCAGGACCAGCTGGCATCCCATTCCGATGAACAAAGATTTAGGGCTACTGAAGACTTTGGAGAACATTTTCGGCTTGATGCCGAGGGCGACGCCGTACATGACGAATGCCAGAACGATGTTGATGGTCTCCATCCCGCCGGCATTGAGGGTTACGTTGATGCCGTCGATGATCGATGTGGTTTCAGGTGACATATAGTGCACGTTTAATCGCGTAAAGATAAGCATTATACAGCAGACTTCCATAGGAAAAAATTTTCTTATCGGGAAGAGGCTGAAAATCAACGCGATAAAAAATTATTAAAAAATTTTCAAAAAATATTTGCAGTTTCGGTTTTTTGTTGTACCTTTGCATTCGGGTTGAGCAAGTGACCGTTCTGGCCCATCAACCTATTGGTTATTAGTTTTAGTGTTATTAATTATGTGGTTAGTATGAGTTGTTGCCGTGAGGTCACAACTCATTTCTTTTTTATCTAGGGTCTTCCGAACAATCTGCGGGACGAATCACTGAGTATGATACCTTCCAGGGCGGACAGGGTGGCGGGGAAGCGCTCGCCGTCCAGCCTGACGGTGCGCGAGACGCCCCATCTGCCGGACAGCCGTCCATCCCTGCGGAAATAGTCCGAGCGGCTGCGGAACGCGTCGTCCGGGCGGTCGGACCACATGTCCGCGCCGCCGTTGAGCGTGTACCCGGCCAGGGCGATGCCCAGCGGTTCGAAGACCAGCAGGCCTTCGCGGGCGTAGTCCACGCAGGGCGCGGAAGCCAGCGTACGGAGGTATTCCCCGTCTTCTTCATACAGCGCCAGGATGATGCGGAAAGAGTAGTCGGTGCCCATCAGGTCGTCCTCCAGGCATTCCGGGTTCTTCGGGACGGCCTCCAGCATCAGATGCACCGTGCGGGCGTTGTGGGGGCCCCAGAAGATTTCTTCTTCCGTTGTCATTTCATAGCGCGGATCCTCCAGTCTGTCCTCGAAGGGGAGGACCAGCATATCGGACAATTCCACCTCGATGCCTTCTTCCTTGTGCCTGACGCGGCAGTTGACCACTTCGCCCATATGGTAGGCGCGGCGGAAGATGGCGGAACGCTGGAGGCGGTCCTCCACGCGTGCGGCGCGCAGGTCCATCACCGGACGCGGCAGGTAGGAGGTGATGCCGGCATTCTCCGTCTTGCGGATCTCTTCCAGGCGGCGCACCCGGTAGTCGAGCCGGTGCATCCGGTCCATTTCGTAGGTATCGAGCCCCAGTCCGTCGTAGACGGTGGCGTGGCTGATCTCGTGGTAGCGGGACACCGGGATGCGGAAGGAGCGCATCGCGGGATAGTTGATGTCCGGCAGGATGAGCCACAGGCGGTCTTCGTCGCTGTGGTAGAGCAGGCCCGCTTCGCATTCGGCTTCGACCCAGCCGCGGGTGGAGGCTTCTCCGACACGGCGGCCGTCCGCCTCGTAGAGGATGGCTTTCAGCGTGTAACGGCGGCCGGAGCCGGGATCGAGCATCGCATCCGGATCGTCGGCGCTGACGGCGCAGGGCTCCAAGCGGAGGAAGCGGCTGTCTTTATAACCGCCCCAGTCGATGTCAAGGTCGCTGCAGAGGAGGCTGCGGGTGCGGTAGTCCTGCGATAAGGACGCTTCCTTGACCTGGTTGCGATGCAGGCGCATACCGATGCCGTTCACGCCCCAGGCAGCCAGGCGCACGTCGTCGTCCTGCGGGTCGTAGGGCGCCACGTAACCGGGGTGCGAGACCGAGCTCAAACGGTTCATTTCGCCGTCGTATGTGATGAGGTGGAAGTCGGGTCCGAGAACCCTGAATCCGCCGTACGAGGTCGTGGCGGCAAGGTTCTCCAGGGGCACCAGGACGCGTCCGTCCGCACTGATGATGCCCACGAGCCCGGTCGTGCCCGAAGTTGCGACGGCGCGGCCGTTCCGGAAGGAAGGGGAGGAGTCGAACTGCGGGGAGAAGATCTCCCGTCCCTTCGTATCGTACACGCCCCAGAGGTCCTCGACGCCATATGGCGGTATCTCGACGTCCCGCCGCGCGGTGATGAGCTGGTCGGAATTGTAGAAGTTGACGGTATAGCACACCGGCGGGAGGACGAGGCGGCCGGACAGGTCCGCGACGCCGCGGTACTTCTGCCTGCCGTCCTTGCGCGTCACCTCGCACAGGCCCAGCTTGTTGAACTTGCCTATGTCATCCCACTCGGGCTGGAGCAGGAAGTCTCCGTTCATATCGATAAGTCCCTGCAAATCACCTATTTCCACAATGGCGAAACCGTCATCGTCAAAGCGCCTGGCCTTGTCGAAGACGGGCTCGATCACCCAATGTTTGGCCTTGTCCTGATAGCCGTATTTCTTGGTGGATTTGTCCCTGACGGGCTTAAGGGTCTGGGCGGAGGCGGCGAGGCTGAAGGCGAGCGCCGCGACACAAAGAAGGAGGGTCTTTGCTTTCATAGTGCTAAGATAGTGATTTGTCTTCAAAAGTCATCTTAATTCCGGTCACGGGATGCCGGAAAGAAAGGGATTCGGCGTGCAGGAAGAGGCGGCCGCCGTCGGGACTGCCGTACAGGCGGTCGCCTTTGATGGGGCGGCCCAGACCATCGGCGTGGGCTGCGGAGACACGGATCTGGTGGGAACGGCCGGTCTTCGGAACGAAACGTACATCGATCTGTCCGTCAGGAAGTTGCTCCAGTACTTCGTACTCCGTCACGGCGAGTTTGCCGTGTTCCCGGTCCACGATCTGCCGGGGACGGTCGTAGTAGTCCAGGCTGAGGGGGAGGGCGATGGTGCCCTTGCGGGCGTGGCCGAAAGGCCGGTCGGAGGCCACCAGCCGCGCGCGGTAGGTCTTGACGACCTCGCGCCCGGCGAACTGCCGCTCGAGCTCCGCCTTGGCCGGAAGGCTCCGGGCGAAGACCATCACCCCGGACGTGTCCATATCGAGCCGGTGACAGGAGTGGACCTCGCCATAGCGCGCCCGGAGCCATTCCAGCAGGGATATGGCGCGGGTGCGGCCGGGCACGGACAACATACCGGCGGGCTTGACCGCCACGAGGATGTCGGCGTCCTCATACAGGATGCGGGGCTCCGCGTCCGTGGTGAATTCCCGGTCAAGCGGGTTGGGCTCGACCTCCAGCCCTTCGAGCATAAAGCTCAGGAGCGGGCCGCATTTGCCCGTGCAGGAAGGATAGAAACGCCCCTGCTCGCGAACTTCCGAGGCAGGGGAGGCGCCATACCAGAATTCGCCCATCGCGATGGGCGTAAGTTTATGGTCATAAGCATATTGCAGGAGCTTTGGCGCCGCGCAGTCGCCGGTTCCGCCCGGAGGGACGAGTCCCCGCCGTGCGAACACCTCCCGGATGCTGAGCGTCTCGCCGCGGGCGTTGCTGACCCGATACTGCTCGAACAGCCAGGCCTGCAGCTCCGCCGAAGCCGCCGCGCGCTCCGGCCCTGCCGGCATCGCGGAAATCTCCGCCTCCCTCCGCCGGAAATACCCCTCCGGCTCCGTCAGGTCATAGATCGGCGGCACGAAGCCCGGCAGCACCGCCCGGCCCCCGACCGTCCCGCTGAACGCATACAGATAGTCGACGGCTCCCTTTTCATCCTCCACTTTCAAAACCCCCAGCATCTTGCCCTCCTGAATTAGCAGGGATTGATCAAGAGAATCTATGATACGCTGCGAAGCGGCGACGATGTCGGGCGCCGGGGTGTAGCAGAAAGGATAGGTGAAGGGCGCGCGGGCCATCAGAGGAAGGACTGCAGTTCGCGCCAGACCCGGTGCACCGGGAACCCCATCACATTGTAGAACGACCCCTCGATCGCCGCGATGCCCACATAGCCGATCCACTCCTGGATCCCGTAGGCCCCCGCCTTGTCGAAAGGCTTGTATCTGTCGATATAATAATCGATTTCATCGGGCGTCAGCGCTTCGAAATGCACCTGCGTGCTGTCGCTGAAGGTCTCCTCCCGCTCGCAATCGCGGATCGTCACGGCGGTCACCACCTCGTGCGCCCGCCCGGACAGTTTGCGGAGCATCGCGACCGCATCCTCGCGGGAATGCGGCTTGCCCAGCACCTCGCCGTCCACGATCACGACCGTGTCGGACGTGATCAGCACCTCGTCGGCCTCCAGCGGCCGGTGGAAGCCGTGCGACTTGCCCGCGCTGAGCCGCAGCGGCACCTCGTGCGCCTCCAGGTCCTCCTCGAGCGTCTCCTCGAAGCTGTTGCCGGTGTCCACCGTGAAATCGACGTCCAGCCCCGCCAGCAGTTCCCTGCGGCGTGGCGAATTGCTGCCGAGAATGATGCGCTTCATGCTAATAGATCTGGTCGAACTTGTCCTCGTCGAAGCGCCACTTGTCCTGGGCCTTGAGGATCAGCTCGACGCCCTCGCGGATGCAGCCGCGCCCGCCGGGCACGCTCGTGACGTAGTCCGCCGCCTGCCGGGCTTCCGGGGCGGCGTCGGCCGGTGCGATGCCGAGCCCGCAGGCGCGCAGCACCAGGATGTCGGGGATGTCGTCGCCGAAATAGGCCACTTCCTCCGGCTGCAGGCCGTGCTGCTCGCAGAAACGGCGGAAAGTGGCCAGCTTGCCGCGCACGCCCAGGAAGAGATTCTCCTCCTGGATGCCCATATGGATGCAGCGGCTGCGCAGCGCCGGCGTGTCCGCGCCGGAAATGACGGCCATGATGAATCCCTTGGCGGCTGCCGCACGCGAGGCGAAAGCATCCTTGGCGTTCACCACGCGGACCAGGTCCTCGGGACGGGGACCGGTCGGGATGATGCCGCCGTCCGTCGCCACGCCGTCCAGGTCGTAGGCGATGGCCTTGATGGCCTTAAGATTTGGTGCCATTGGGCGCGAAGTCTGCGAGGTTGAAGGTGCCTTTCTGCTCGGGGGCGCCGAGGTTGATGGTGCCGAACTGGTTCTCGTAGCGGCCGATGTTGTCCACGAGCGCGTTGAGCAGGCGCTTGCAGTGCTCGGGGGTCATCAGGATGCGGCTGCGCACCTCGGGCTTCTGCAGGCCGGGGAGCATGGCCGCGAAATCGATGATGAACTCGCTGCGGGAGTGGCTGATGATGGCCAGGTTGGAATACGTGCCCTGGGCTACCTCGGGCTTCAGGTCCAGATTGAGCTGTTTCTTGTTGTCGTTGTTGTCCATACCGGAATCGGGTTGAAATCCATACAAAGATAGGGAAAAATATAACACGGAGGGTGTCCCGCGAACGGAACACCCTCCTTTTGGATTCCGGGCAGTGCCGGAACCTTAATAATTCTGTGCCTGTACCTGGAAGAAGCTCTGCGGATGGTCGCAGACCGGGCAGACCTCGGGGGCCTGGCGGCCGATGATGATGTGGCCGCAGTTGGCGCACTGCCAGATCACGCTGCCGTCCTTGGCGAACACCTTGCGGTCCTGGACGTTCTTGAGCAGCTTGCGATAGCGCTCCTCGTGGTGCTTCTCGATCTCGCCGACCATCTCGAACTTGCCGGCGATCTCGTCGAAGCCTTCGGAACGCGCCTCGCGCGCCATACGGGCGTACATATCAGTCCACTCGAAGTTCTCGCCGGCGGCGGCGTCGGCCAGGTTCGCGGCGGTGTCGGGCACCTGCCCTCCGTGGAGGTACTTGTACCAGAGCTTGGCGTGCTCCTTCTCGTTCTCGGCCGTCTCCTCGAAGAGGGCGGCAATCTGCTCGTAGCCGTCCTTGCGGGCCTTGGAGGCGAAATAGGTGTATTTGTTGCGGGCCTGGGATTCGCCGGCGAAGGCTTCCTGGAGGTTCTTCTCGGTCTTCGTGCCGGCCAGGGAACGTCCTCTCTGGAAACCGGGGGTGGAGAAGGAAGAAGCGGGAGCGGAGCTCTCGTCGACCAGTTCGAACTTGTTGGCGGACATCCGGCAGCGCGGGCATCTCTCCGGCGGGGTCGGGCCTTCGTGGACATAGCCACAGACGGTACATCTGAATTTGCTCATGGAAAAAGTGTGTTTAAATTCGTGGTTTGGGTCTGCAAGATAGGGAGGATTTCAGAAAAAACAAAATCCTTTTGCAGGAATTTTTTTCATAGAAAAGCTATGTGAAAAACTGCCGGAAAGTGAAGAAAAATACGTACTTTTGCAGATTATGGAACTCAGTACAAAATACAACCCCTCCGAGGTGGAGGACAAATGGTACGCCTATTGGCTGAAAAACCGGTGTTTTCACTCCGAACCCGATAACCGTGAACCCTATACGATCGTGATCCCGCCGCCCAACGTGACGGGCATCCTGCATATGGGCCACGTGCTCAACAACACGCTCAACGACGTGCTGATCCGCAAGGCGCGGATGGACGGCAGGAACGCCTGCTGGGTCCCCGGCACGGACCACGCCTCCATCGCCACGGAGTCCAAGGTGGTGGCCCGGCTCAAGGAGCGGGGCATCTCCAAGGAGGACATCACGCGCGAGGAATTCCTCAAGTACGCCTGGGAGTGGAAGGAGGAGCACGGCGGCATCATCCTGGAGCAGCTCCGCAAGCTCGGCGCCTCCTGCGACTGGGACCGCACCCGCTTCACGATGGAGCCGGCCCTGTCCGACGCCGTCCTGGCGACCTTCGTCCATTTCTACCGCAAGGGCTGGATCTACCGCGGCGTGCGGATGGTCAACTGGGACCCGGTGGCGCTGACCGCCATCAGCGACGACGAGGTGATCCACAAGGACACCCAGAGCCATTTCTATCACTTGAAATATTACGTCTCCGACGGCAAGGGGAACCCGACGGACCAGTACCTGGTGATCGCCACCACGCGTCCGGAGACCATTATGGCCGACGCCGCCATCTGCGTCAATCCAGCCGACGAGCGCCATCACTGGCTGCGCGGCAAGAAGGTGCTGATTCCGCTGATCAACCGGGAGATCCCGGTGATCGAGGACGACTACGTGGAGATGGACTTCGGTACGGGCTGCCTCAAGGTGACGCCCGCCCACGATGCGCACGACTACGAAATCGGCCTGCGCCACAACCTGCCCATCCTCGACATCATCGACGACCACGGCCGTCTGAACGAGGAGGCGCAGATCCTGGTGGGCGAGGACCGCTTCGTGGCCCGCAAGAAGATCGAGAAGCTGCTCGAGGAGGCCGGCAACCTGGTCAAGGTCGAGGAGTACGTCTCCCCGGTGGGCTACAGCGAGCGCACCGACGCCGTGATCGAGCCGAAGCTCTCCGCCCAGTGGTTCCTCAAGATGGACGACCTGGCGCGCCGCGCCCTCGACCACGTCGAGTCCGGCCGCATCAAGTTCATTCCGGACAAGTACCGCAACATCTACCGCCACTGGATGGAGAACGTCCGCGACTGGTGTATCTCCCGCCAGCTCTGGTGGGGCCAGCGCATCCCGGCCTGGTATCTGCCCGACGGGCAGGTGGTGGTCGAGGAGACGGCCGAAAAGGCCCTTGCAGCGGCGCAGAAGATCGATCCGTCCCTGACGGCGGCGGACCTGCGGCAGGACGAGGACGTGCTCGACACCTGGTTCTCCAGCTGGCTCTGGCCCATCTCGGTCTTCGATCCCGAGTATCCCGGCCATCCGGAGCACAAGCCCAACCGGGACCTGTCCTACTATTATCCGACCAGCGACCTGGTCACGGCCCCCGACATCATCTTCTTCTGGGTGGCCCGTATGATCATGGCCGGCGACGAATTTATGCACGACGTGCCGTTCCGCAACGTCTATTTCACCGGTATCGTGCGCGACAAGATCGGCCGCAAGATGTCCAAGACCCTGGGCAACAGCCCCAACCCGCTGGACCTGATCGCCAAGTATGGCGCCGACGCCGTCCGCCTGGGTATGCTGCTGTGCGCCTCCGCCGGCAACGACATCCTCTACGACGAGTCCCAGGTGGAGCAGGGGCGTAACTTCTGCGCCAAGATCTGGAACGCCTGGCGCCTCGTCAGCAACTGGAACGTGGACGCCGCCGCGGAGCAGCCGGAAGCCGCCCGCGTGGCCGTGAAATGGTTCGACAACCTGCTTTCCCGCACCATAGAGACGGTCGAGGACCATTATGGCAAATTCCGTATCAACGACGCCCTGATGGCCATTTACAAGCTCTTCTGGGACGACTATTGCAGCTGGTTCCTGGAGCTCGTGAAGCCCGAATACGGCAAGGCCGTCGACAGCCGCACCTACGAGGCCGCCGTGCTCTTCTTCGAGAAACTCATCAAGCTGATCCACCCGGTGATGCCTTTCATCACCGAGGAGCTGTGGCAGGCGATGGAGCCGCGCCGCGAGGGGGAGACCATCATGTTCCAGCGCACGCCGGTCGCAGGACCGTATGACGCTGAATTCCTGGCCCGTTTCGACCGGGCGCGCGAGGCGATCATCGCCATCCGTGCCGTCCGTGCCCAGAAGCAGATCCCCCCGAAGGAGTCGCTCGACCTGTTCATCGACGGCGAGTTCTCCGACGAGCTGCTGCCCGTCATCCGCAAGGTGGCGAACGTGGGTATGATCAAGGCGGGTGCCGCCGAAGGCGCCTCCGTGTCCTTCCTCGTGGGCACCATCAAGATGAGCATTCCGCTCGCCGGCTTCGTCAACGCCGACGAGGAGAAGGCGAAGCTGCTCGCGGAGCTCGACCACCAGCGGAAATTCCTCGCCGGCGTGCGCGCCAAGCTCTCCAACGAGAAGTTCGTCGCCCACGCTCCCGAGGCGGTGATCGCCGTCGAGCGCAAGAAAGAAGCTGACTGCCTGGCGAGGATCGAGGCGCTGGAAGCCTCCTTAAGTGCAATCAACTAATTCTAAATGAATATGTTAGTATATCCACTTTTTATCGGAACCTGGGAGCTGATCCTCCTCATCGTGGTCATCGTCCTGATCTTCGGCGGGAAGAAGATTCCCGAGTTGATGAAGGGTGTCGGCAAGGGTGTCAAGAGCTTCAAGGAAGGCCTGAACGAGATCGACGAACAGGTCAACCAGGCCGATGGCGACAAACCCGCTCCCAAAGAGGAAGAAAAAAGCGCTGACGGGCAGTAGGCTGTGGCAGGGGAGGACGCCGGCAAGGAGATGACCTTCTGGGACCATCTGGATGAGCTGAGAGGTACGATTCTCCGCTCGCTTGCCGCCGTGTCCGTCTGTGCCGTCCTAGGCCTCGTTTTCAGGGTTTTCCTGTTCGACGGCATCATCCTGCCCCCGACGCGGCCGGATTTCTTCGTGTACCGCCTGCTGGGCTGGGATTTCACGATGCAGCTGATCAACGTGGAGTTGAGCGCCCAGTTCTTCGCCCACCTGAAGGCTGCCTTCGCCGCGGGACTCGTCGTCGCATTCCCGTACGTGATTTTTGAGCTGTGGCGCTTTGTGGCCCCTGCGCTGTATGCGCGGGAGAAAGGACCTGTCCGGACGGCTTTCTGCCTGTCCACGGGGCTTTTCTACCTGGGCGTGGCGGTCGGCTATTTCATCGTCCTGCCTTTCTGCCTCCGCTTTTTCCTGAGCTATACGGTCAGCGACGCCGTGGCGAACACCATCACGCTGGGCTCCTATATGTCGATGTTCTTCAGCATGGTGCTGCTGATCGGCATCACCTTCGAATTCCCGACCGTGGTGATGGCCCTGGGCCGTCTGGGCATCGTCAGCCGCAGCGTGCTGCGCAAGGGGCGCAAATACGCCCTCGTGCTCGTCCTGTTCCTCGCGGCGCTGATCACGCCGGCCGACCCGTTCTCGATGTTCGTGCTGGCCATCCCGCTTTACCTGTTGTACGAATTTTCCATCCTGCTATGCTCGAAGTCTGCGGAGAAGCCCGAAACGGAAGAATAGCCTGCGTCAATTGGCCGCAGGCCTTTCCCGAGCGTCCGGAGGTGGATTTCGACATCTCCCATTCGGGCGACAGCCTGCACCTGCATTTCCGCGTCCGGGAGGACGCCGTGCGGGCGGTGTGCGACGCTGACGGGGGTCGCTCCTGGGAGGATTCCTGCGTGGAATTCTTCTTCGCCCCGCGGCAGGACGGGGTCTATTATAACCTGGAATGCACCTGCATCGGCAGGATCCTGCTGTGCCGGGGCGCGGGGCGCCACGGACGGGAGCCCCTCCCGGAGGCGATCCTGCAGGGCATCCGCCGCCGCGCGACGCTGGGCACGGAGCCTTTCGGCCTCCGGGCGGAGCCGACGGCCTGGGAGGTGGAGCTGGACATTCCGGCGGCGACCTTCGGCCTGGACACGTTCTCCGGCCTGCAGGCCCGCGCCAATTTCTACAAATGTGGCGACCTGCTGCCTGTCCCGCATTACCTCAGCTGGGCGCCCATCGCCACGCCCAATCCCGATTTCCATCGCCCGGAATTCTTTGATACACTGATGTTTGTATGATCTCGATCGAGGATGTGACCGTCGCCTATGGAGGTTTTGTCCTGCTGGACAGGATCAACTTCCACATCAGCGGGACCGACAAGATCGGCCTCGTGGGCAAGAACGGGGCGGGGAAGTCCACCATCCTCAAGCTGATCGCCGACCTGCAGAGCCCGACTTCCGGCCGGGTGGACAAGCCGAAGGACCTCACGGTCGGCTATCTGCCGCAGATTATGGAGCACCACCGCGGACGCACGGTCCTCGAGGAGGCGATGACCGCCTTCGAGAGCACGGCGGCGATCGAAGAGGAGATTGCGCGCGTCACGCGCGAACTGGAGACCCGCACGGACTACGAATCCGACGCCTATTCCGCCCTGATCGAGCACCTGACCGGCCTGAACGACCGCCTGGAAATGAGCCATACGGAGCCACCGGAGGTGCAGGCGCGCCGGACCCTGCTCGGCCTTGGTTTCCTCGACGACGAGCTCGGCCGCCCCACGGAGACCTTCTCCCAGGGCTGGAACATGCGCATCGAACTGGCCAAGATCCTGCTCCGCCAGCCGGAGGTGCTCCTGCTGGACGAGCCGACCAACCACCTCGACATCGAGTCCATCGAATGGCTGGAGGAGTACCTCAAGTCACGCCGCTGCGCGCTGCTGCTCGTCAGCCACGACCGCCGCTTCCTGGACACGGTCACGAACCGGACCGTGGAGGTGATGCTGGGCCATATCCACGATTATAAAGTCCCATATACCAAATACTTGGAGTTACGCGCCGAGCGGATTCAGCAGCAGGTCGCCGCCTACGAGAACCAGCAGCGGATGATCCAGAAGACCGAGGAATTCATCCAGGCCTTCCGCTACAAGCCGACCAAGTCCAACCAGGTCCAGTCGCGCATCAAGGCGCTGGAGAAGCTGGACCGCATCGAGATCGACGAGACCGACAATGCCCGCCTGACGGTGAAATTCCCGCCGGCGCCGCGCTCCGGCGACGTCGTGTTCAAGGGCACCGACCTCACCGTCGGCTACCCGCAGAAAGTCGTTTTCCGCCACGCGGAAGTGGAGATCAAGCGCGGGGAGAAGGTCGCCCTCATCGGGCGCAACGGCGAAGGCAAGACGACCTTGATGCGCGTGATCGCCGGCGAGCTGCAGCCGATCGGCGGCGAAGCCCGCCTCGGCCACAACGTACAGCTTGGCTATTATGCTCAGAACCAGGAAGATATCCTGGACAAGAACGAGACGGTGTTTTCGACCCTGGACCGCATCGCGGTAGGGGATATCCGGAGCAGGCTCCGGGACCTGCTGGCGCAGTTCCTCTTCCGCGGGGAGGACATCGACAAGCGCGTGTCGGTGCTCTCGGGTGGCGAACGCGCCCGCCTGGGTATGGCGAAACTGATGCTCCAGAGCTACAACCTGCTGGCCCTCGACGAGCCGACCAACCATATGGACATCAAGTCGAAGGACATCCTCAAACAGGCCCTGAAGGCCTACGACGGCACCCTGATCGTGGTATCCCACGACCGCGACTTCCTGGAAGGGCTGGTGGACAAGATGTACGAGTTCCGGGACGGACAGGTGCGGGAGCATCTCGGCACCGTCTCCGAGTTTCTCGCGAAGCGCAAGCTGGAGACGCTCCAGGAGCTGGAGCGGAAATTCGCCCCGCCCGCGCCGAAGCAGGACAATTCCGCGAAGAGCGCGGCCTTCGAGGCCCGGAAGCAGGAGAACCGGATGGACCGGAAGAAGAAGAACCGGATCTCCTACCTGGAGAGCGAAATCGGCAAACTGGAGGAACGGATGAAGGAGATCGAGAACGTGCTGGCCGCCCCGACGGAGAAGGATGACATCTTGGAGCTGACCCGTACATACCTGGAGTGCAAGCGGGATCTGGATGCCAAGACGGAGGAGTGGGGGACTTTGATAGAATAATTATTCTATATGAATAGGCTGATATATCGTATTTTAAGTTTATCTATCGGAATCTTTGCTTTAGCTTTGGTGCCGGTGCTTGCCCAGACGGTCACCCATCTGGAGCCGGAGGATTTGTCTCCCTTCGACCGCATCTCGCTGGGCGGGGATTTCGCCCTGGATCTCCATTACGGGAAGCAGTATCGCGTGCAGGTGGATATGGAGGATCTGTTCGTCGATTATCTGATGCTGGCCGTGGAGGACAGCAGCCTGACCGTTTCGGTGGACGACAGGCGCGTGCCGGGGGACATTCGCCGTATGTTCCGCAACAGGGAGGCTTCCCAGCCGGTTTTCCGCGTGTCTGTCACGATGCCGGAATCGCTGTCCTACCTGCGTCTGGCGGACAATGCGTCCCTAGCCTCGGCGGACGATCTCGTGTTCAATCCCGATGAATTCGCCCTCCGGACGACGGACAACGCCCGGACGGCCACCTTCACCGTCCGTTCCGGACGCGTGTCCCTGGATATGGACAAGAAATCGGAAGTGCTGATGCGCAGCGATTCGGATACGCTCTTCATCCGGATGGCTGGCAATTCCAACCTCGCCGTCGAACAGCATACCAAGACCACGGTCATCAATTCCGTGGCGAACACGTCCATCCAGCTGGAAGGGGAGACGGAGGGAATGGAGGTCCACGTGAAGGGAACTTCGAAGGCGATTCTCAACGGACTGGCGGACCACGTGTCCTTCGAAATGGCCAATTCGACCAACGTGAATGCGATCAGTCTGGAGTGCCGGGAAGCCCGTGCGACGATGAACGGAATCTGCACGCTTTCCCTGTCCGTCACCGACGATCTGTACGTCGATCTGACCCACGGTGCGAACCTGTATTTCCTGAACGAACCGAACGTTCACGTCCAGTATATCAAGAGTTCTTCACTAATGCCTTATGATCGGAAATGATCGATAATAAAACAAAGATGTTACTTATATTAACTTTTTTGTTTTATTTGCTGATTATCACTACTTAGAGTCCGATTCGATATATTTCCTCAAAAACTGCAGCGCGACGTTCGCGAAGCGGCGGATATTGCCCTTGCGACCCAGGTCGCACCAGTATTTTTTAGTGACGGTTCCGGCGGGTCCGGTCACGGCGATCCACACCGTCCCTTCAGGGTTCCCGAGCTCGTCGCCGCCTTCCGCCAGGCCGGTCGTGGCCACGGCGTAGGTGCTGCCGGTCAGGGCGCGCACGCCCTCGGCCATGGCGGCCGCGACCTCGCCGCTGACAAGGCCTTTTCCCTGGATCACCTTGTGGGGGACACCGAGGACTTTCTCCTTGACCGCGACAGCGTAGGAGGTTACGGATCCGAGGTAATAGGCGGAGGAGCCGGAGACGGTCGTGAGGAGGTGGGAGATCTGTCCGCCCGTGCAGGATTCTGCGGCGCTGAGGGTCTTTCCGCTAGCTTTCAGCAGCGTTCCGATTCGGTTTTGAACTGGTTCTCTCATTCTTGGTGCGGTTGAGCAGGTATTTGAGCATATTTCCGACGAATTTGGGGCCCTGGCGCACCAGGCCGGTGCGGACTTCCACCAGGGTGGCGCCGGCGTCGAGCGCCTCCGCGGCCTGCTGGGCAGTCTCTATGTGCGTGTTGGCGATGATGGGAATGCGGTTTCCGCCCCCGTACGAGGCGATTTGGCGGACTTGTTCGAGGCTGCGGGCCTCGATGCCGTCTATGCCGTTCATAAGGCTGAAATCGAGGATTTCGCTTAATTCCGTGGCGGTTATCTCTTTGGGGAGCTTGAGGACGATGGGTTTGTAGATTTCTTCGGCCAGGCGTGCGTTCAGCAGAGGATCGAGGATGTCCGTGCCGGGCTGTCCGGAGAGGTCGATGACGAAGAAGTCGCAGAAATCGTATGCGAGGGCGAAGGCCGTCAGGAAGTCCCGGTCGATGCAGCAGCCGAGGATGTCGTTCTGCGGGTCGTCCTGGATGTGGCGGACGGCTCTGCGGACGCCGTCAGCGCCCATCGGTCCTATCTCTACAAAGCTGAATCCCAGGTTGTTAAGGTCGTTGTAGAGCTCTCCGTGGATGTCCAGGCCGGCGCCCAGGCCGACGGGGTTGTAGAAGGGGAGCCCGAAGACTTCGCGCTGCAGGCCGACGGGGCGGTTGTTGTGGAACCAGCGGCTGAGGGTGCGTCCCAGGGGCACCATTTCGATGAATTCGAAGTACCGGAGGGCCCTTTTGGAGGCCTTCTCGATGTCTGCATTGCGGACAAAGGGTTTGACGAACAGACTATACAATCCCATAACAGGACAAATATACAGATTATTTGGCAATTAATGTCCATTTAACCGCCAGCCGGTTGGAATACCCGCCTCGCTTCCAGCTCAGCGGGTATTCCAACCGGCTACGGCTCACGGTACCATTGCGCCTGCCCAGCCAACGCACGCCCGCGCACGGCCCCCGACGGCACGGGCAAACGTCCGCAGGCTCCCGCACGGCCAGCGCACCGGCAGCCGCTGATATAAAATAAGCGAAAGTGCTGCCGGGAATAGCGGACCGGAAGCGGCAACTGCTCCGGGAAGCGAATTCTGTAGCGGCTGGCAGTTAGGGATCAATAGACTTCCTGGAAGGTGTTGTCGGAGTAGTAGATGATAACCTTTGTAATAGTTTTTTGGTTATCAAACGATTGTGTTAGTCTATCTAAAGAATTGTTAAAGGTATTTTGCGGGGTGGGAGAGGGGAAGACCGGCTTTTCGGGACGGTATTCGGGCTCTTCGAAGAGGCTTTCGTCAGACATGGCCGGCGGGGGAGGAATCGTGCCTGCAGGGGCGTCAGAGGCTGTTTTTGCGCTGTTATACATCCGTCCGCGTCCCGTGATCAGCCATTCCAGGTTGAGAGCAGGGAAGTGTCGGGCCGTACTTTCGATAAAATCGAAGCCCGGTTTGTTGCGTCCGGCCAGAATATGGGAGATGCTGGCACGTGCGACGCCGATCGTGTCGGCGAACTGGGCCTGGCTGATGTTTTCAGCGGCGAGAAACTGTTGAAGACGCTTGTTCATATATCTAAACAGATTGTTTACAAAAGTAATAAGTTTGCTTCACTTTTTCAAGTGTTACAAATGGAAATTGTTGATACATTGTTTATAGATTGTTCAAAACAATAGTTGATTAAAATTGCAGGTAATATGGTTTACATCGCTGATATACTTTTAATTATGAAAAGTGATTCTTTCTCGCTTTTGCTCGAAAACCTGTAAAATGGGGGAGTTTTCAGTTTTTCAACATAATTCAGAACTTCAGTAGAATTTCATAAACATCTGAGAATAAGATGTCTAATATAAATTATTTAATCCTATTATTTTTCCTTATCGGACTTATGCACAAGACTGTGTACCTGTTGATAAATATTTTGTAAACTTTACATTTTTGATTGTATAATTTACAAATGTTTACAATTCTTGCGCTTGCCGACCCGGTAAAAAGCAGTAACTTTGTACCATGATTCCAGAGATCCGAATTGAAGATTATTCGTATCCGCTCCCCGATGCGAGAATTGCAAAATACCCCCTCCCCGAGCGTGACGCTTCGAAATTGCTGATTTACCGGGAGGGTTCCGTCCGTGAGCGCATTTTCCGAAATCTCGCGGAAGAGCTTCCCGCCGGGAGCCTGATGGTGTTCAACGACACCAAGGTCGTCCCTGCGCGCCTGTTTTTCCGCCGTCCGACCGGCGCCCATATCGAGATTTTCTGCCTGGAACCCGTTTTCCCCGTCGAATACAACCTGAATTTCGCGGCTACGGAACGTTGCCGCTGGAAATGCGTGATCGGCAATGCCAAGCGCCTGAAGACGGACGAGATCCTGTCGCTGGACGCGGAAGGCGCCGAGTTCGATGCCGTGCGGCCCCAGGCGCGCCTGCTGGAACGCGAGGGACAGGTCGGCACCGTGGAGTTCAGCTGGCAGGGAGGACTCCCGTTCTCGAGCGTGCTCGAGCTGTGCGGCCGCGTGCCCATTCCGCCGTATCTGAACCGCGACACGGAGGCCATAGACCTGGAGCGCTACCAGACCCTTTACGCGCATATACGCGGTTCCGTGGCGGCGCCGACGGCAGGTCTGCATTTCACGCAGCGCGTGCTGGACGAGATTGCCGCGAAAGGGATCGACATCGAGAATGTCTGCCTGCACGTGGGGGCGGGGACCTTCCTGCCCGTGAAGAGTTCGCTCGTGTCCGAGCACCCTATGCACCGGGAGCCGTTCGTGGTCAGCCGCGAACTGCTCTGCCGCCTGCGCGACGGGGGGCGTCCGGTCGTGGCCGTAGGGACGACCTCCGTCCGCACGCTGGAGTCCCTGTATTACGTGGGGGTGCGCTGTCTGGAGGAGGGCGGTCCTGCGGACGTGGAGCAGTGGGCGCCGTATGTACGCACGTACGGACCCACGCGGGAAGAGGCTTTCGATGCGATTATCAAGTATCTGGATAACAATGGCTTGCAGGAGCTGAAGGTGGGTACGCGCATCATCATCGTGCCCGGTTTCCGCTTCCGCGTGGTGGATGCGATGGTGACCAATTTCCACCAGCCGCAGAGCACGCTGCTGCTGCTGATTTCGGCCTTCGTGGGAGGGGACTGGCATACCATCTACGACTATGCGCTCTCGCACGGTTTCCGTTTCCTGAGTTACGGCGATTCTTCTTTGCTTTTCCGCCGTTGATTGTGTATATTTGTCTGCAATGAGCCAGAACGAATTTGAAGACATAAGGCCATACACGGATGTCGAGGCGGAGAAGGCCCTGGGCCGCGTGTCGCGGCACCCGATGATCCCCAGCATCTCGAAGTATCTTTTCCCGGATCAGCCTGCGAACACGCTGAAGCGGCGTCTGCGCCGTATCACCAGCGTGGACCAGTTCCAGGACGAGGTGATGTCCGACGTGGTCGAGTCGATCATCAGCACGACTTCCGCCGGCTTCACCTGCAACGGAATCGAGCATCTGAAGGCCGTGAAAGGCCGTTTTCTGGCGATTTCCAACCATCGCGACATCGTTCTGGACCCGGCGCTGATCCAGTATTCGCTGAAGTGTGCCTGGTTGCCGTACACGGAGATTTGCGTAGGCTCTAACTTATTGTCTAATAGGTTAATAGAGGATTTGATGCGCTCCAACCGCATGATCAAGGTCATCCGCGGTATCAAGGCCCGGGAGCTGTATCTGAGTTCGCGCCGCCTGTCGAATTATATCCGCGACAGCATCGTCTCGGGGCGCTCGTCGCT
>JAEEGG010001728.1_pt1 | contig 57912 bp, 39 predicted proteins | sample 9134161 | NCBI WGS metagenome assembly JAEEGG01 (sample SAMN16246543, study PRJNA631951) | gut metagenome | biome: gut microbiome; feature: rumen; material: CR-attached | host: Bos | place: Iran: Karaj | collected 2018-10
TAGAGTTAGGTACGATGTTAGCAGCACCAGCTCTTGCTCTCTGGAGGTCACCCTTTCTCTGAGGACCGTCGAGGATCATCTGGTCGCCTGTGTAAGCGTGAACTGTTGTCATGATACCGCTCTGGATAGCTGCATAATCATTAAGAGCCTTTGTCATAGGAGCAAGGCAGTTTGTTGTGCAGGAAGCTGCAGAGATGATCTTGTCATCAGCTGTAAGTGTTGTGTGGTTAACGTTGTAAACGATTGTAGGGAGATCGTTTCCTGCAGGAGCAGAGATAACAACCTTCTTAGCGCCGGCATTGATGTGAGCCTGTGCCTTTTCCTTAGATGTGTAGAAACCGGAGCACTCGAGAACTACGTCAACACCGAGGTCGCCCCAAGGACAATTATTTGCATCGGGTTCCTTGTAGATCTTAAGTAACTTGCCGTCAACTGTGATTGTGTTAGCTTCGTCGTCAGAAGTAACTGTGTGCTTATTCTCGCCGAATACACCAGCATATCCGCCCTGAGCTGTGTCATACTTGAGAAGGTGAGCGAGCATGGAAGGCTTTGTAAGATCGTTGATAGCTACAATCTCATAACCCTCAGCACCGAACATCTGTCTGAAAGCAAGACGACCGATACGACCGAAACCGTTAATCGCAACTTTTACTGCCATATTGAATTCCTCCTAAATTCCCTGACCGGGATTATTAAACTTAAAATAGTGCTCTTTGATCTGCACCGTAAGAATTCTACTCCACTGATAATATGTTTTCCACAGAATAATTGTCATAATATTGTAAATTTTAATAAAAGAAAGGCGGATTGCCCCTTTTTTTCCTCAAACGATTTTTGCTTGGCTTCAGACAGCCGTTTTACCGAACCCCGTACGGCCTTACATCCGTGTCATGACTAGGAAATATCAACCAAATTCGTTACATGTTATAATATTTTTTATCTTCAAACGGAGCATGGTTTATGACAGAGTCTCAAAAATCTTTACAGGATAATTCGAAAATTCTTCCCAAATGGTGTAAGATCCTGATCCTTGCATTGCCTGTATTTGTCTCATTCTTCCAGGTGCGCGTACTCGATAATGATTTCTTTTTTCTGCATGCTACGGGTGAATATATAGTTAATCACGGAATGCCTTTTACGGATATGTTATCAATGCACGTATCGATGAAGCTCGTTGTGCAGCAATGGCTCAGCTGCGTGATATTCTACGTCTGCTATAAACCATTGGGAGAATACGGCATTATCATTCTTCTGTATCTGGTAAATGTGATCATCATTCTCCTTACTTACCGTTTTCTCTCACTTATTACCAAAAACGAAATAATATCAGCCTCACTCACGGCAATGACAAATATAATGATATTTGACGGATTTATGGTAACCAGGCCGCAGATCTTCACATATGCGGTCCTTCTGGCTGAAGTCTGTTTTCTTGAGCAATACGTTCAATCCGGAAAGGTTAAACATCTGATCGCGATTCCCGTATTATCTTTGCTGATGATCAATCTCCATGCCGCAATGTGGCCGATGTTTCTCGTACTGATGCTTCCATACCTGATCTCGGCGATCCCCATACATTATAAATCGCTGAAACACGAGCCTACCGGAGACATCATCACAATGTCAGCCGTATTCGTTGTCTGCGCCGTTGTGGGTCTGATAAATCCATACGGAGTGGAAAATATGATTTATTTGTTCAAATCATATGGAAAGAACGGGCTGGACGCTATCGCCGAAATGAAACCGACGAGCCTTGCTGCAGTCGAAGGCAAGATCTTTTTCTCAGTGCTTGCCGGCATTTTGATAATCGCGTTTATAATAAAAATCAAGCGTTTTCCCATGCGTTTCCTTTTACTCTTTGCAGGAACGATGGTATTGGGATTTTTGCAGATAAAGGGCATACCGTATTCACTTCTTTTCGGTGTCCCTGCTTTTGCATATCTGATCAAAGACTTTGATAATTCAAATCTGTCCAAACTGTTTAGCGTTGTAAAAAAGAAACGCACTAAGATAATAGTCATAATTTTCCTGTGCAGTGCTCTTCTTTTCTTCTGTAAAGAAAGGCTTTTGACGACATTGGATATCAGGAAATCCGTCATGACTCATTATGACAGTTTATATGGAGCAGTCAAAAAGCTGAAGGAAACCGATAAACAGGTCATGCTTTATACAAATTTCAATGACGGTCAGTTTTTTGAGTTTTACGGTTTTCATCCGTACATAGACGGAAGAGCCGAAGTTTTTTTGCAAAAAAACAATAATGAATATGACTATTTTGGTGAATATTTGATGGTATCGAACTGCATGATCTACTACAAGGATTTTATAGACTGCTATAGATTCAATTATCTGGTTATTGACAGGGGAATCGACAATTATCTCTATGCATCACTTATATATGATGAGGATTATGAGATAGTTTATGAGTCAACAGATTCAGATGTAGTACTCTTTGCAAAAAAATAAGGAAAACAGACAAAGGCCGGAAATCAGGGTTTGTTCAGGACCCGGTCTTTGTCGTATCGATCCTGGCTACAACTCTTTTGATCGTAATACCCTGATCGGCAAATTTCTGCTCGAATTCCGTGCGTATATTATCCTTGTCAAACGCACTGTTATGAAGATCTCTGGTCTCATCCTCAAGAATAAAGCCGGTTTCCCTTAACTCATTCAGTGAAAAGTCAAAAAGGTCATCATTATCAGTCTTGAATTCGATAATGCCTCCATCCTGCAGCATGACCTTATACTTATTGAGAAAATCTCTGTAAGTCAGTCTTCTCTTGGGTTTATTCTGTCTTGTCCAGGGATCCGAGAAATTCAGGAATATCCTGTTTATCTCATCTTCTGCGAAGTAATTCTCGATGATACCGGCATCGCCTCTGATGAAGAAAAGATTCGGGATCTCCAGTTCATGAGCTTTCTCGATTGCCGCAAGAGTTACCGAAGCATCTCTTTCCATGGCAATATAAAGGACCTCCGGATGTCTTAATGCCATCTCGGTACAAAACTTACCTTTTCCGCATCCTATCTCAAGCCAGACCGGAACGTTTTCATCAAACCCGCAGGCCTCTCTCCACCTGCCGCGGTTTAACATGGGCGCATCAAACCAGCGCTCATGGCATTTCTCCATGCGCGCGGGAATATTGCGCTTAGTCCTCATTCTTGCCATAGGATCAGATAAGCTTCTCCGTAAGATCTGCGCCGGCAATAACGTGGAAGTGAACGTGCATAACGGTCTGGCCAGCCCCTTCACCGCAGTTATTGATCGTTCTGAAAGCGCCGCTTACGCCCTTGATTTTTGCTACTTCAGCAATAGCCTTTGTTATCTCGGCTGAATAGAGCGCACCCTCAGGATCTGTTGCAAGTCCGTTGATGTTGTCGAAATGCTTTTTCGGAACAACAAGAACATGAACAGGTGCAACAGGATTAATATCATCAAAACAAAGAACATAATCGTTCTCATATACTTTGTTTGAAGGGATCTTGCCCGCAACTATATCACAAAATAAGCACATAATTATTCTCCTTTATGCGTTAACCTGGGAAGCAAGAACTTCTTCTGCCTTAGCGAGAGCCTCAGCGAGCTTGCTTACATCCTTACCGCCTGCCTGGGCCATGTCGGGACGTCCGCCGCCACCGCCGCCTGCGACCTTGGCTGCTTCCTTAATTATGTTACCGCAGTGAGCTCCCTTCTCGTTTGCAGACTTTGTAGCCATTGCCGTGAAAAGAAGCTTATCGCCGCCGTTTGCAGCAAGGAAAACAACGCCGCAGTCAAGCTTGTCTCTGATCTTGTCAGCCGTATCTCTTAATGCTGCTGCATCAGCTGCATCGCAGGCTGCGATAACAGCCTTTACGCCGCCGATATCCTTAGCGCCTGAAACAGCGCTGTCGGCAAATGAACCTGCCTTAGCCTTCTCGATATCAGCAAGTTCTTTTTCGAGAGACTTAACTTCCATATGGAGAGCTTCGATTCTCTCAACGATCTTATCCTTAGGAGCCTTAAGAGCTGCAGCAGCGTCATTAATGAGGCTTCTGTCAGCCTTGTTCATCTCATAGCATCTAGTACCTGTAACAGCTTCGATTCTTCTTATGCCTGCTGCGATACCGGCTTCGGATACGATCCTGAACTGACCGATCTGAGCGCTGTTTGTAAGGTGTGTGCCGCCGCAGAACTCGAGATCGAAAGGATCACTGAAGTCGCCTACTGCAACGACTCTTACTACTTCGCCATACTTCTCGCCGAAGATAGCTGTAGCGCCGAGCTTCTTTGCTTCTTCGATAGCCAATACCTTTGTCTCAACAGGAAGAGCCTGGAGAACAACGTCGTTTACCATTTCCTCGACCCTGGCGATCTCCTCGGCTGTCATTGCCTGGAAGTGGTTGAAGTCGAATCTTAATCTGTCACTGCCGACATAAGAACCTGCCTGCTCAACCTGAGGTCCCAATACATTCTGAAGAGCTGCAAGCAGGATATGTGTAGCTGTGTGGTTTCTTGCGATCGCAAGCCTTTCAGCCTTATCTGTTGTGATAGTTACCTTAGCTCCCTGCTTAATAGTGCCAGAAGCGATCTTCAAAGCGTGCAGGTACTTGCCGGACTTATCCTTATCAACGGAAATGACCTTAGCTTCAAATCCGTCGCCTGTGATAACGCCTTCGTCGTGGATCTGACCACCCATCGTAGCATAGAGGGAAGTCTTATCGAAAACAGCGATTACATCATCGCCCTCTGAGGCTTCTCCGGCAATCTTGAGGTTTCCTTCAGCGTCAGCCTTAATGAGGTGGAGAAGTGTTGCTTCCGTACCGAGCTGCTCGTAACCAACGAACTCTGTCTGCCTGTCATCGGCAACGATCTCAGCGGGAAGGTCCTTGGTTCCGAGTGCAAGATCTGATGCGTTCTTGAGCGTAGCTTCTCTTGCGCGCTGTTTCTGTGCTTCCATTGCTGCCTTGAAGCCCTCTTCATCAACTGAAAGACCTTCTTCCGAAGCCATCTCTACTGTGAGTTCTATAGGGAATCCGAATGTATCGTAAAGGTAGAATGCTGACTCGCCGTCGATCTCTTTGGAACCTGCCGTATTCTTGTCATCAAGGATCTTCTTAAATTCCTTGATACCGTTCTCAAGCGTGCTCTCAAATCTTGCGATCTCCTTGTCGAGTTCGTTCAGGATGAACTCACGGTTTGTTGTAAGGAGCGGATAGCTGTCGTTATAAACGTTATCGATGTAGATCTTGGCAAGACCTAAGATGTGCTCCTTGTTAAGGCCCAACGTTCTTACATGTCTTACGGCACGTCTGATGAGACGTCTTAATACGTAGCCGGCACCTGCGTTTGAAGGAACGAGCTTTGCAGCGTCGCCTATCAGCATGACACTCGTACGGATATGGTCAGCCAATACTCTCATTGACTTTGTGAGCTTTTCATCTGAATCGTACTTAACGCCTGAGGCATTCTCGATATAAGCGATAGCATCAGTAAAGAGATCTGTCTTATAAACATCCTTTGTTCCGTTAAGGAAAGCGAGGATTCTCTCAAGGCCCCAGCCGGTGTCAACGTTCTTCTGCTTAAGAGGTGTGAGATGACCGTCCTGATGCTTCTCATACTGCATGAATACGTCATTACCGATCTCAGTATATTTGCCGCAGGAACATCCGGGACCGCAGTCAGGACCACAGTCAGGAACGTCAGCAATATAGAACATCTCGCTGTCAGGACCGCAGGGACCGTACTCAAGTCCCCACCAGTTGTCGTCTGCACCAAGATAGTAGATGTTCTCGGGCTTAAATCCGGAAGCGATTCTGAACTGAGCGCCCTCTTCATCTCTCGGAGCATTCTCATCTCCTGCAAATACGGTTGCTGCAAGGTGATCCTTGTCGAAACCGAATACATCGGTAAGGAGCTCATAACTCCACTTGCATCTTTCTTCCTTGAAATAGTCGCCAAGGCTCCAGCTGCCCATCATCTCGAAGAACGTGACATGGCTTCTGTCGCCTACCGAATCGATATCATTTGTACGGACACATCCTTGGACATTGCAAAGTCTGGTTCCCATAGGGTGCTTCTCCCCGAGAAGATAAGGCATCAGGGGCTGCATGCCGGCAACATTGAACAATACGCCGGTCGAACCGTCAGATACTAATGATACGGCACCAACATCTACATGACCTCTCTCAATATAAAATTCCTTCCAGGTCTTCCGAAGTTCTTTTGATGTAAACTGTCTCATCGGTGCTACTACTCCTTAATAATAATAAAACTTAAAAATTATAAATCGTTTAATATCTCTTTGCAATCAAAGCTCCTGAAGTTTTGCAGCGGCAGCCGCCTTTTTGATATATTCCCCGTATTCACTGCAGATCTCGGGGTTCTCGATCTCAATATCGACATTCTCGAAGGTGCTGAGCTCAAAAAGATCCGTATAAAGCGTCGGAGTATGTCCGGTCCTTACTGCGATCTTCAGGATGCCTTTATCGAGTTTGGTATCATCCGTAATATTTATGTTATTATGAACCCTTGAAGCGAATGCTCCGTATGCCTTAAGCACATCTTTGCGTGTCGTTCCCTTTATCGTAAGCTTGACCATAATGGGGCTGGAGCTCGAAAAAGCCGACAGAGAATTGTCCACAAATGATTTCAGCTCCTGTTTTCTCAATTTTTCACTCATGAAATCAATATAAGGAGCTTTAACCCCTACCACCTGAGCTATCCTGTCGACCCTGTACCGTCTTAAAGCAGGTGTTAATGACTGGTCTCTGTCAAGATCCTTTGCTTCGGCATTGTCAATGGCGATTACATAATAGCAGTTGTTTTCCCAGTCAAGCGCCATCGGAGATATTATCTTCTCGGTCTTCTCCGTAAGGTCGCTTCCCAGTTTATAGCCGTAACTGATCTTTCTGGCTTCCTTTTTCTCAATACCGGTCCTGATGCTGTTAATATGGAAAATGCTCCTCTTATCGATCTTCTCATAGTGAGGGTAAAGCGCTCTTTGCTGGTAGTTATCATCAAAATATCTCGGGAACATCTTGATGATCTTATCACAGAGCTCGGTCTCAACGAAGTTGGTGGTGCTTATGGCATCGACTATGAGTCTTGCTTCATCAATGGTGATCTCATCTACCAGCTGGTTTCTCTTATATTTTCTGCCTTCGGAAGTTATCCAGCTGTCAGAGCCTTTTACCTTGGCTGTCATATTGACATATTCATTGATCTTGCTGATGTCGGCATAAATGGATTTGCGTTCAAATGTGTTTCCTGTCATGGTCTCAAGATATGAGATTATATCGCTCACTGAGACAGCCTCATTCTCGTCAAAAGGATTGACTTGATTTCTGAAATAATCATACATGAACAAGATCTTGAGCTTTGATAATTCACTGTTAGCCATAAGTCACCTCCGGGATATGATTCATTGAGTTAATAGTACCATTAACGGTACTGTAAGTTAAGCGGCAACATGTCATAAACGGCAGGATCCGTTGATTTCATGAAGCATGATGCAGAACATTTTTTTGGAGCGCCCGAAAAAACCAAAAAAGCCTGATTTTATTCCCAAAACAACGGTTGACCGTGATAGAATGTAAGACACTTTAATTGTCTTAAGTGGGGTATGAGAATTGAGAACCATCAGTGATCTCGGCTTTGCGGTGCCGGATATTCTTCTTCCGCAACAGGGAACAGATCTTAAGAAATGGGCTGTAATCGCCTGCGATCAATATACTTCAGAACCTGAATATTGGGAAAACGTTTCGAAAGAAGCCGGAGATGCTCCTTCCACATTAAATCTCGTACTTCCTGAAGTATATCTCGGAACAGAAAAAGAAACTGAAAAGCTCGGTTCTATAGCTGATACGGCAAAAAGATATCTTGATGAAGGTATCCTTAAAAACCTCGGAACAGGATTCATTCTGACCGACAGGGCTACAGAACTCCACCCTTCCAGAAAGGGACTCATGGCTGCTATAGATCTCGAAGGCTACAGCTTCGAACCCGGAAACAAGAACATTTGCAGGGCTACCGAAGGGACCGTACTTTCGAGGATCCCTCCGAGAGTAAGGATAAGAGCTAATTCTCCTTTGGAGCTCCCCCACATCATGATCCTCATTGATGATCCGGAAGGTCTGACTATCGAAAAGGCATTCGACATGGCCGGCAAAGAAGGCCTTAAGCCGTTGTATGATACTGACCTTATGCTCGGTTCAGGACACATCAGCGGAACGTTCATCCCCGATGGTTCCCCGATCGCAGACTCGATAATAAACGGTCTTTCCACTCTCAGATCAAGAAATGCGGACGGTCTTTTGTTCCTCGTCGGAGACGGTAACCACTCTCTGGCTTCTGCCAAGGCTCACTGGGAAAATATCCGTGAAGGTCTTTCCGATGAAGAAAGAAAGAACCACCCTGCAAGATATGCTCTTGCTGAAATAGTAAACATTCATGACAAGGGGTTGGATTTTGAACCCATCCACAGAGTTGTATTCAATATCTCCTCTGAAGAATTCATTGCTAAGGCAAATGAATATTTCAAGAATAACGGCATAGAGATCGATTCCGCTTCTGAAGGCGGACAAAGCTTCATCGTAGTTACCGAAGGAGCAGATGACGTAAAGATCTCTCTATCTGAACCTCCGCACACTCTTGCCATAGGTTCAGTCCAGATGATGATAGACAGTCTGAATCTTGAATGTGATTACATTCATGGTGAAGATTCAGTAAGAAAGCTTGCCACTAAAGGCAACACGGGAATCCTGGTCCCGGCGATCAGCAAGGATACCTTCTTCGGTACGGTCGAGAAAGAAGGCGTCTTCCCCAGAAAAACCTTCTCCATGGGAGAAGCTTTCGAGAAGAGATTTTATCTTGAGGCTAAGAAGATCGAATGATGGATCCTGATAACGAGTTTTTGGACGAGAAGAAAACCGTATGCATTATCGGATCCGGTCTTTCGGGTCTTACATGCGGCATGAAGCTGGCAAAAGCCGGCTTTAATGTTACTGTCGTTGAAGAGCTTGCATCTCCGGGCGGACTCCTGGCATATACAAGGATCGGAAGAGAATACTTAGAACTCCTTCCTCACCACTTAAGAAAGAGCGATAAGTCTTTGCTGGCGCTTTCCAAGGAAATGGGGGTCGATGATAAGATCGAATGGTTCGATTCCGCGTGGTCCGGAAAAGCTTCCCACCGTAAAGTAGGTTATTACAACGGAGGTTTTGCATGCCTTATCTCCAGTCTCATGCAGGAAATAACCGATAACGGCGGACACATCTACTATTCTACTACCGTAGCTGAGATATCCCGTCTCGGAAGCGGAATGTACCGCACGAGCTGTATCCTTTCGAATTCGACAAGAGTCGTTATCGACAGCGCATACGTCATTTTCACCGGCTCCTGCAGAACATTCGTCAATGTCAGTCACGGTCTTCCCATAAAGATGGATGACAGGGATATTCTCATGAACGTTACATACAGTGCAAAGATTACGGCCATGATGATCATGAAGCATGAGGTATCGCAGATGTTCTATCAGGTCCCCGCAAAAGACTCCGGGCTTCCTTTCAAGGCGATAATCAATCACTCCAGCGCATTCGGAGAGAGAGGATACGGCGGAGCGGTCGTATACCTTGTAGGTTCGTGCTCCATAACCGACGCTCTCTGGATAGACTCGGATGCCGAGATCATGCTCAAATATTTTGCCGGTCTTCGCAAGCTCTACCCGTCCCTTCGAAAATCAGACGTAAGATCATGGCGTCTTACCAAGACAAGATATGCCATTACATCCCAATATCCCGAGATAGATCTTACCAACCCCTGTGAGAACCTTTATGTATGTTCGACAGGTCTTACAAAATTTGCAACCAATGATACTCCCGAAAATCATATGGATTCAGTGGTCAGTCTCGCCGGAAGGATCAGTTCGGAGATCATCAGATCTTATGAGAAATCTATTCTCAGAATGTCTGCTCCCACACCGGTAACCGAACTCAATATCCAGGAGATCACCCTCAACGAAAATGCTGAAGGAGTTCTGTCATGAGCAGAAATAACTCTTCATCTGTCGAATCTTCTCCCCTCCGCTTTTTGTTCCTGTTGGTACCGTTTGTCATAGCATTTTTGCTCGGCATTTTCACCATGGGAGCAAAAGACACTTCACTATGCTTATGGTGGGCCGTTTTCCTTCTTCTCATAGGCTTTGTTACTTTGCCGCTGGCTGCAAAGCTTTGGGGCAACTTCTCTTCGGGCGGTTTTTTTCTTTCCCAGCCGATGGGACTTGTACTCACCTGTCTTGTCTTATGGACATTGACTCATCTGAAAATCTGCAGGCTTAATTTGCTCTGCATCATAATATCGGCACTGATCGTAGCAGCATGCTGCTACATTCCGAAATCATTCAGAGAGTCTCTGATAAAAAAATTAAACAGTAAAGGATTTATTGAATCCATTGTCGTTGAAGAAACGGTATTCCTCGTCATCTTCTTCCTGATGTGCTTCTTTAAAGGCTTCCTGCCCGACATCAACGGTCAGGAAAAGTTCATGGATTACGGCTTTATTATGTCCATGCTCAGAAACGGCGAGCTTCCGGCAAAAGACATGTGGCTGTCAGGTTATCCGATAAACTACTATTATTTCGGTCAGTTCATCTGGTCCGTAGTAATAAAAGCGACGTACATTCCTTCAGGCGCAGGCTACAATATCGCCATGTGCTCTGCGACGGCGATCCCTTTTGCCATGAGCTTCACGATAGGAAAATATCTCATTGAAGCTGCTTCCGTAAAAGGGTTTAAAGATAGCAAGATCATAAAGTATATTGCAGGTTTACTTACAGGCTGTGCCGTCTCCATTTGGGGTAATTCGCATTCATATTTTTATGATGAGAACAGTATCGGTAACAAGTTCCTTGACCTTTTTAAGAAAATGGGGATCGATGTCGGAAGAACGGATAATTTCTTCTATCCTGACAGCACCAGATACATAGGATGGAACCCGGATCTGCAGACAGACTACACGATAGAGGAATTTCCTTTCTATTCTTTCCTTGTAGGAGATCTTCATGCCCACGTAATATCCATGATCATCGTTCTTCTTATCATGGCGGTCATTCTGTCCCTTATTTCACTGGTCAGCCTTCCTTCAAAAGAAGACTTAAATGTAATCCACAGCCTGGACAATCTCAGCGGAGAAGCAAACAGACTGTTGCCTGAACTTGAATCAACCATATCATTGCATCTTGTCTTATGTGCCATCCTTCTGGGCTGTGCGCAGATGACCAATTATTGGGATTTTCTTATCTACTTTGTATTCTGTTCTATGGGTTCACTCATCGTAAATACGATAAGATCCCCTAAATTCGCAAACATTCCGGGTGCCATAGTCTTCGTGATAAACGTTGGCGGAATCCTTTTGATATATCTTGCAAAAGGAAACAATCCTCCGATGCTTTTTGCGCTCGAGCTCATTCTCATGATTGCGTCGTTCCTGTTCTGCGTTGTAAGTCCAACCGCTCTTCCGAGAACATCATTTCAGATGAGTTTCCTGTTTACGGTTTCCACGCTTACGGCTCTCCCGTTCAACATCAACTTTGACATGATCTCAAATTCACTCGGAGCCGTTAAGAGCCGCTCACCGCTGTATCAGTTGTTTATCTTATATGGTACGCACGTCATAATCAGCGTCTTCTTTCTTGTCGTTGTTTTCGCGACAAGAAATTACAGATATACTTCCGCTTTAAAGGCAAAAAAGAAGTCTTCTTCCCAAAAGGACACACCGGACGTGATCGGTGAAGAATACAATTTCACCAATCCCATCCAGGCATTCTTTGCCAAGAGAAACCTGATTGATATGTTCTGCTGCGGAATGACGGTCGTGGGGCTGATGCTTCTTACCGCGCCCGAGATATTCTACGTAAGGGATATCTATACCGGCGGATATCTGCGTTCGAATACGATGTTCAAGTTTGCATTCGCAGCATTCATAATTCTGTCAGTTACGATGATCTATTCGATAATCAGACTCTTCTGGTTTGTAAATAAAAAAGGTCAGTATTCATTGTTGTTATTTGCCATCACCATCGGTTTTGCCGTCTGCCTGTTCGTTCCCGCACACTACACGATGGCATCACTAAAGCAGCGCTGCGGTGATCTTAAACGCGAAAACTACAAAACCATCGACGGCACTGCTTACATAGATGATTATGCCAGCAATTACGTAAATGAATATTATGCCGGCAATCTTAAGCCTTATATGGCCTGTGCGGAATGGTTCAATAAAAATGTTAAGGGGAGTCCGGTTATCTGCGAAGCTTACGGAGACAGTTATACGGACAACTGCATCATATCTGCTTATACCGGTCTTCCTACTGTCTTCGGATGGCAGACTCACGAGTGGCTCTGGCGCTTCCACGGGATCGTCAACGAAGAGACCGATACATTGGAATCAGATCCCGACAAGGATGTTTGGAAGCTGTACATTACCCCGAGACATAACGACATAAACGTAATCTATTACAGCGATAATGTCACCGACATTCAGACGATGATAGATAAATATCAGATCGAATACATAGTTATCGGCGACCTTGAACGGTACAAATACGGTTATGATAATTCAGCTGCAATCTCAGAAGTCGGAACCGTAATTTTCCAATATGAGGATCTTACAGTCTATAAGGTTACTCCGGCTTCCGCTGTTCAGGATCAGATGTCGTCCGGGAGAGCTTCCTGAGGGTCGATCCTTACCGTGACCGGCTTTGTCCCCTCACCTTCATCATATGTTAATTCGCCGCATACAAGCGCAATACCGCACTTGATCCTGCTTCCGTATTTGCCGTCACCTGCCAGGGGATGCTTTCTTGAAGCAAACTGGGTCCTTATCTGGTGGGTCCTTCCGGTGTCCAAAACAACCGAAACATATGACAAGTCCTTTTCTTCGTTATAGTCCAGAACCTTATAACTCAGTCTAGCTTCCTTAACACCTTTTCTCATTCTCTTTACCGGGAACGTACGGTTGCTTCTTGAATCATGGAACAACAGATCTTCCATTACGCCTTCTTGTTTCTCGAATCTGCCCTGACAGAGAAGATAATATTTTTTATCCTTTACACGGATCCTTTTACCTGAATCGGCTGCAGCGATTATTCCCGGAACGGGAACATCAAGTCTGGACAATGCGGCAAATCCCGGAGGCGCGATCTTCTCGCTGTCTTCTCCTCTTTCTTTATAAAGGATCAGATATCCTTCTCCTGATTCCAATATCCTTGACATGATTATCAGCAGACAAACACGGACACCGTCTCACGACCGCCGTCCAGAAAGACCTCTACGGTACCGACATCTTCCAAAACTCTAATCTCAGGGCATTCCCTGTATGCCTTATCAAACAGTTTCCTGCCTTCGAAAAACACGCTCAGCCTTCCGGAACCATAAGATACAAACATGCTTTCTTTAACCGTTCTTCTGCTTATTTCACCATACGGGAGCATGCACACTTCACCTTTTCTCGAGATAACGATCTCTCTCGGACAGCAGATTGCAGATGAGTTCATCTTCATGGAGAACATCCATCCCATAAGCACCACTGAACCATTCTCATCCTGACAGGTTACCGGATTATAAAAATCATTGCCGCTTTCAACAGATTTGAAAGGTTCGTCTTCATCATCGAAAACAAATCTTTCACCGTCAAAATCGCCTGTGGCAAACAGGACCTTGGTCGGATAATGTTTTTCGCTTTGGATAATGAAGACCCATTTCCCGTCAACCTCAACGATGTTGGGAGCTTCGACTACGCCTCCGAATCTTCCGTCTGACAAAATTTCCCCTTTATAATTCCAATTGATCAGATCATCTGATTCATATTGCAGGACTTTGGCAATGCCTTCTTTTCCCGATCCTATGAACATCCGGAAACCATTTCCGTATCTCATTATGAAAGGATCCCTGAACCTGCTTTCTTCTTCAAACGGCGAAGTAACTATTGGATTACCGGGGACTTTTGTAAAGCTGATCCCGTCTTCCGAGAAAGCCGCACAGATCTTCTCGCGGTAATCGTCAGATACGGACGTATAGAACAACCATATCTTTCCGTCATGCACGAATGCCGAACCCGAATTACAGCTGAGCTCATCATCCGGACCTATGGCAACCGGACACTCCTCCCAGGTTATCAGATCTTCCGATACTGCATGACCCCAATGCATCCTTCCGTATCTCGGGGCATAGGGATTAAGCTGGAAGAACAAATGATATTTATCCTTGAAATAAACAAGACCGCAGGGGTTTCCCAGCCAACCTTCTTTTCTTGAATAATGGTATTTCACGGGTCCTAACCTCTGCGGTCTGAAATTCTGTTAAATAGTTCTTTTAATCAGCAAGCTCTAAGAGTGATACTTTGAGTACGCCCTCAGCCTTGGAAAGCTCATCGATGATATCCTGTGATACAGGCTGGTCAATGGCAACGAAAGCCTGGGCATGCGGGTTGTCGGAACCGTCCTGGTTCTTTCTTCCCCAATGCATGGAAGCAATGTTGATATTGTGGCTTCCGAGAACGGTAGCGATCCTTCCGATTACACCCGGAACATCATCATTCTTAAGGGCAAGAACGGTGTCGGACAGAGGGCAGTTCATCTCATAACCGAAGAATGATACGATAACTTCCGTATCAGGTCCGAATACCGTACCGTTGATCTTAAGCTCTCTGCCATCTTCTGTGCAGAACTTAACATTGATCAGGTTGTTGTACTTCTGGATGGACTCAGTCTTAGTCTCAACAACTTCGATTCCGCTGTCAGCCATGCACTCCTGAGCATTTACGTAAGATACGTGATCATTACCCATACCCTTCAAAAGGCCCATCATAAGTGAAAGTGTGATGATGCCGGTTCCGGAGCTTTCAGCGAGCTCTCCTCTATATCTGACTTCAACCTTATTGATAGGTGTTGCTTCAGCCTGGAAATACATACGGCCGATCTTCTCAGCGAGTGAGCAGTAAGGCTTGATGTCTTCGATGCTGCCGGAGAACTGGGGCATATTGATAGCTGCAACGAGTTCACCCTTCAAAGCGCCGTCAATGAGCTCAACGATGCCCTGACCGACCTTTGCTGTAGCCTCAACCGTAGAAGCTCCGAGGTGAGGTGTGATATAGCAGTGAGGTGCATGAAGGAGAACGTTGTCGTAATCCTGTTCACCGGGTGCTTTGTTGTAAGAAGGCTCCTTGTCGAATACATCAATAGCAGCTGCAGCTACCTGGCCTTCTACCAAAGCATCAGCGAGATCCTGCTCGTTTACGAGGCCGCCTCTTGCGGCATTAACGATCCTGACGCCTCTCTTGCACTTATAAAGCTGCTCCTTGGAAAGGATTCCGTAAGTCTCCTTTGTCTTAGGAGTATGAAGTGTGATGAGGTCGCACTGGGGAAGAAGCTCATCAAGAGTCTTGCATCTTGTAACTCCGAGCTTATCGAACTTCTCCTGGGGAACATAAGGGTCATATGCAACTACATTCATTCCTACACCCTTAAGCTTTCTGGATACTATGGAACCGATACGGCCAAGACCGATGATACCTGCAGTCTTACCTTCGAGTTCGATTCCTACCCAGTTCCCGCGTCTGAAGTCGCCATTGTGAACACCTTCATTTGCCGTGCAGAGATTACGGAAGATGGAGAATGCGTGACCTACCGCAAGCTCACCTGCTGCCATGTTGTTGGCTGTAGGTGTATTAAGTGCAATAACACCGTGCTCTGTGCAGGCCTTAACATCAATGTTGTCGATGCCTGTTCCTGCTCTGCCGACAGCCTTAAGGCAGTCAGCATTATTCAAAAGCGCTTCATTGATCTTTGTAGCAGATCTTACGATGATAGCATCAAAACCCTTGATATACTGTTCGATCTCTTCCTGGGAATGACCTAAATATTCTTCTACTTCGTAGCCTCTGTCTCTTAAATACTGGACGCTTTCCTCGGCAATGCTCTCTGTGATAAGGATCTTCATTTTTTCTTTCCCCCGTAATTATTCTGCTATATGTGATCAAGCCTTAGCTTTAAGTTCTTTTATCGTTTCTTCAAGATCTTTAAGGTATTCTCTGAGACCTTCTTCAGTGAGATCCCCCATGTGTGCGATCCTGAATGTCTTGTCCTTGAGCGGACCGTAGCCGTTGCTCATGAGATAACCCTTCTCGCCCATGGCCTTTATAAGGTCTGATGTAGGAATACCTGTCGTATTTGTTACGCAGGTAACAGTTACAGAAAGGTGCTCCGGATTGGAATAAAGGGCACAATTCTCTCTTGCCCAGTCCTGAGCGATCTTTGCAAGTTTGCAGTGCTTCTGATATCTGTTCTCCACTCCTTCGGCAAGGATCTTGTCGAGCTGGTAATCAAGAGCAAACATATGTGACTCGGAAGGAGTCGAAGGATACTGATAAGGCTTTTCCTTAACGAACTTAACGAGTTCCAAATAGTCGAAGTAAAGACCTCTGTTCTCTACAGTCTCAGCCTTCTTGATAGCCTTCTCCGATACTGAAGCGATAGCCATTCCCGGAGGAAGACCTAAGCACTTCTGAGTTGATGTGATGCAGACATCGATACCTAACTCATCTACAGGAATGTAGTCACCTGCCATGGAGGAAACTGCATCAACGCATACGATGACATCGGGATACTTCTTATAAACTTCAGCAAGCTTATCCATCGGATTGTGGATACCTGTTGAAGTCTCATTCTGAGTGATCGTGATCAGGTCATATTTACCCGTGGAAAGAGCTTCCTCGATCATCTCAGGTGTCGTAGGCTGACCAAGCTCTGACTCGAAAAGATCTGCAGCTATGCCGTTGGATGTGCACATCTTGTGCCACCTCTTACCAAATGCGCCTATTGAAAAAACAGCTGCTCTGGTTTTTGTAAAGCTTCTTACGGCACCTTCCATAAGACCACTGCCTGATGACGTAGACAATACGATAGTGTTATTTGTCATCATTACCTTCTGGAGCTTTTCTGAAATACTCTGCTGAAGAGCGGAAGCATCCTTCGTCCTGTGTCCGATCATGGGGGTGGACATCTTCTCCAGAACATCCTGCGAAACCTCAATAGGTCCAGGTATGAACAGTTTCTTATGCATTAATATTTACCTCTTTTCGCGCGTATATATAAGAGCAATAGCATTATATACTTCAAATACTTATTTTTGTAGAAAACCGCCTTGACTAAATAGCCAAAAAACAGACCGCCTTCCGTGAAATACACGAGCAGGCGGTCCTATAAGTTTTTATGATTTTTACTTTAGATTACGTGATGTGGATCGAACTTGTGATCTCACCCTGCGTAGTCTCACCTGAAGCAGACTCACCGGTGGTCGATCCGCCCGCATTAAACGTGATCGGTATCTCGCCTGTCAATACGCCCAAAGGAGGCAGGAGGAGCTTGTCTCCGTTGTTAGGACCAGAATATGTGGCAGGATCGAGCTTATTGTATGTAAGGATCGTCGCAATTCTCGGATCATTGCAATTCTCGATATCGATGTCATAAACCTGATGGAAGAGATCCCACCATGTTCTGTATCCGATATGTTCAGAGAACTTAAAGTATCCGATAGGTGCCGAAGCGTCAGGCAATGTAGCAAGTGTGGACGGAGCCGTTGTCTCGGTCTCGATCTCCTCCGAAGACAGTGACGGAACGGTTTCCGTAGGCTTAGTCTTCTTGCTGCATCCTCTGGCGATCAAAGCGATTACGATAATTATGCAGATCAAAAGGATCGCAAGGAAAGCGATGAACATATATCCGTTACGGTTAAGCTTCATCTTCTTTCCGCCGCCATTGCCGCTTCTGCCGCCGGATGCGCTTGTGCGGGGACTGCTTCCTGTCGGTCTGCCGTTATTATTCGGACCTGATCCTGACGGTCTGTAGGATGTCTGTGCAGAATTTGAATACTGCGGCGGCTGCTGTGCATTGGGAGCTGACGCTGAGTCATCACCTGCAGGATTGAATCCGTAGCTCTGATCACCGCCATAAGTCTGACCGCTGTCATCTACACCCAGAATGTTATTGAACCATTCGTCATCAAGAGATGCTGAAGAGGAAGCGGAAGCCTGGGGCTGGGAATAATCTTCACCATAACCTTCCTGGGACTGTGCCGAGAAATCAGTATAGCCTTCCTGTTCCATGCCCTGCTGATAGCCCTGGTCATCAGGAGCCTGATATCCGGAATAGTCACCGAAGCTGCCCTGTGGAGCCTGCTCATAGCCGGGTTCATATCCGTTATCATCGCTTCCAAAACCGGTGTATCCGTTATTGTCCATAGGTACTCCTCCCTGCATATCTACAGTCTGATCGCCATATGTACCAAAACTGCTCTGATCAGCAGTCGAAAATGCTTCAGCTCCATAAGGCTGATAAGGCGGAACTTCGACGTTGCCCTGAGTTTCCGCACCCGCATAATCGCCGTAGACCGACGCATTATCGAAAGGCTGGGAAACATTCTGCTCAGAGCCGACGGCATTGACAGGATTATTGTAATTATCCGAATCATAGAGCGGCATCTGAGGAATGTCATCCGCTTTGACAGGCGCACTCTCCTCTTCTGCCTCAACAAATACGGAACTTCCGAACGGAAGAACAATATCATCCTGCGATCCTGTTCCGGTTTCTTCCTGTGGAACGACCTCTTCGATTGCGGGAACTTCTTCTGATGTTTCCTCTTTCTGCTTATCAGTTTCCGGGAAATCAACGTTCAGCTTGTCTTCATCCTTCAATTCCGGCTTTTCTTCTTTAAGTTCATAATCCGGAACCGGAATGGAAGATACCTCTTCTGACGGAACGGGTTCTGACTTGGGTGCAAGAACATCATCTCCGAATACGAGCGGAGGAGTGTTCTTAAGCTCCTGGGCACTGATATTTCCATAAGGATCAAATGTATCTTCTACAGCTGCGGAAACGTCGGACTCGCCTGAATTTGCAGTAACTTCTCCGGGCGCGAAGACGATCTCTTCGGGCTTGTTGACTACTGCCGGCGCAGGCGGTACGACAACAGGCGCTTCGCCAATGACCGGAATAACGGGAGCAGCAGGTTCTACGGGTTCTACAGTCGGGACCGGAACATCCGCAATGATGGGAACGACCGGTTCTTCCTTAAGGTCTTCGATGGAAGTCTCCTTTGCAGCTTCCTGTTCCTTATCCTTGAACAGGGATCCTGAACCGGTTGCCGTAAAGAAGAGCGCATTGATGTCTGATACAGGTTTTGTAGGAGAATCATCTGTATCGTCCGGAGTAAACTCCGTATTGGAAACGGTTTCCATTGCGGGAACTTCGAACTTGTCTTCCGGAGCTGCTTCCGTAACGGGATTTGCATCATCGATATTGAAAACAAACGGAGAATCTGAAGCAGCTGCTTCTTCCGCCTTGGTTACAGCTTCAAAATCATTCTGAGCCGATTCCTTCATCTCACCGAATATCCTCTTCATGGCTTCCTCAGCGGAAACTTCTTTCGGAGCCTCTACTTTATCAGGGAATTCGAGGGAATCATCAGGAACCTTCTGTGCATCAGGCTGACCGGCAAGATCGCCGAACTGAACGCTTCCGTCTGCCGGTGCGCTGTTTTCCACAACGGGTATCGCCATAGGCTCTTCGGGAGTAAGGCTGACAAAACCTGCATCTGCAATGGCCTTTGCAGCTGCACCCAGTTCGCCGCCTTCAACCGTAGATTCCAGGAGCTCATGGCCCTCTTCCTCATAATCCTTGTTCTTTTTCTTTTTGCCGAACAGACCGCGTTTTTCTTCCTTTGTTACGCTCTCGACGAATGAGATCGAGATCTGCATCGGAGTATTGGGCATTCTTGCGGAAGCCTGCGTGAGAATGAGTCCTGCGGCATCGCACTGGTCTTCAGCATCCGTAAGGATCCTGAGGATCTCTCTCTGACCGAGCGCATCGTAGATCGACTTATTGCAAAGGATGATGCAATCGTCGGGAGTAAGCGTAAAGAAATTGGACCAAAGCGCATTTGCAGTCTTCGAAGAACAGTAATACTGAAAATCACCGACCCTGTTGCCATATGCATCGATGGGTTCCATCGGGATGCCGGCATCAGTCAGCGGGAACAATGTATCATCCCTGTAAAGGAAAGCGAGACCGCCGCCGATGGTTACGGCAAAGGCCTCAGAATCTCTTACGATAACTCCGGTAAAATATGGATCTCTGCTCTCGTTATCAAGAAGCTTTGTTGTTCCGGCAACCTCAACAGCGGTTGAAAGGAACTTCTCGATCATGGAATCGATCTCTTTGTGACCGTTCTTTACTTCATTGCAGAGACCGCGAAGCTGAGGTTCAAACGGCGGAATGGTACCGGGTTCAAATCCTTCGATCGTAGGGTGGGTAAAAAGCGAGAAGAAAAAGCCTCTCTCATCTTTGTCTATAGTTATATCAGCCTGTCTTGTTTCTCTCTTTCCGCACAGTCTGCCGTCAAGATAGAAAGCGTCTGTAAGCGTGCTGGAAGGAAAATAGCGCGCAGTAAGCGTGCTAGCAAGCCTTGTTAAGGTAGCCATTAAGCCCGTCCTCCGTATAATTATTCATGCTAATTATAACACAAGGATAATTTTCTCAATCATTTTATATAAAATTTAATTAAATAGAAATTTTTCGGGAAATGCAGCAAAATAAAGCCCCCCGGGAGAAATCCCAAGGGGGCGGTCCGGTGTAATTCTGCGGCAAAGGATCAGCCTAACAACTTTTCCATGTTCCCGGCAATCATGTCAAACGTTCCGGTCAGCGAATCAAGATACGCAGTGTGGATGTCTTTATCCGTGGCATTCGGATATTTTGCATGCATATCCGCCATAGTCTTTTCGGTCCATAAATATCCCATGCCATATTTTGCATAATAACCTGGATCAGTAACAAGAAGCATGTAATATTTTTCAAAATCATCTCCGGAAACACTGAATCCGAAGCTTTTAAAGTAGTCTAAACAATCTGTCATAGACCAGTTTTCAACATGTATTCCGTAATCCGCCCGTGTACTTACAAGAAGACCCAAAACGGCTTCATCCTCCACGAGGATCATGGCATCCGTCACGGCCCCGCTGTCACTGAAGTATTTCATCGAATAATACTGTGTATAAGTTGCCCACCCTTCTGCATAACCGATGGATTCACAAATATACAGATAAAGGTGGTCGGTATGAGCACGTGTATAAAGAGACTGGAACATATGTCCCGGGTATCCTTCATGGGCTACCGTAGTTCCGAAATCTTTGTCAACCTGCCCGTTGTTTACGATGATCAGATTATCATCGTTGTTATCAAGGTGATATCCGAGATAAGCAGCAGGAGAAAAATTCTCTTCAAAAACTTCAGGAACGTCTAACAGATAGTATTCGTGAGAAGGTATATCGGGAAAATCTTTCTTAACAGCTTCATATAAATATTCAAGATTATCCTGAACATCACCCTTTGAGTATGAATGGTTCATATATTCATTGTACCAGCCAAATCCCGAAGTGATAATTCCCATAAAACCGTCATATACGTTTCCGATCTTAGCATCTAATGCTTTTATGCTTTCATCCACACTTGCATTATTGTTTGTGCTCTGTCTTGTCAGCATAGCATAGTAAGCATCTCCGCCTCTGAAACTGCATATTCCGGCATCAACTCCGCCCGATCCTTCAAGTGCCCTCATCCTTGCCGCGCACTCTTCAAATTCAGCAAATACGCATTCCTTCATTGCCTTTTCATGTTCTGAGATAAGCCTGCTTCTGTCCGAATCGGATAATCCTTTGATATTATCCAGGCGCTCTTCAAAGGACTCATACAGGAAACAGTCATCCTTTTGGGCAACAAGATTATCAAATGATTTAGCAGCTTCCTCATAACTCTTATCAGAAGATGCAAATCCGAGCGATGCCCTTGTCTCCTCATAATCACACATTTCATCAAAGTATCTGTCGGTATCCCTGACAAGCAATATGTAGTTTTCCGCGTCCTTAACGGTATCAAACGTGAAAATATCCAAAACGAAGAGGATTTCCGACTGGGGACCGACCAGGAAATTGAATAACATCGTATAATATCCGAAAGCAGTATATGAGTATTGGTAAACACATTCCTCGCAGTCGTAAAGAATCTTATCGTAGCAAAGCCTGTCGTCACCGGTCAGAGTGTTGTAGTCTATCGAAAGCAGCTTATCGATCTGATCCTGATAAAACGCCTTCTCATCATCGAAACCTTCAGCAGAACTATAATCACTCCAGGATACTTCCTTAATGTCAAATCCGTAGTCTTCAGGGTTCTCGAAAAGAATCTCAACATCAGCATAGCTGGTAATAGAGTGGTGTAAAATATCCATTTCAACTTCAGAGAGCAGCGAGACAGCCTGATCTCCTTTGACATTGCCCGGAGTGTGCGCAGGATGGACCTCTTCAGCCGTTGCAACATGATCCGGATATGTAAGCGTATCAGACGTAGGTATGTAACCGGAATTATTCCCTGAAGGGACAGTGGATGGACCTGCGGTCGGATCCGTTACACGTGTAGGATCAGTACCGTGACCTTCTTCCTGCTTCGTGCCGGTCTCGTGCTGTCTTCCGCCGGAACTGCTGCCCGGATCTTTCCCGCTGCATCCTGCCAAAGACAAAAGCACAGACAAACAGCACACAAGAGCCGTCGCTTTCAATGAAAGCCTTTTCATAAACAATCTACTCCTATACCTTAAACCATGTACATCCCGCATTATTAAATGAGGACAGGAAAGATAATACCACGAAAAACGGCAAAAATCTTATTCCGTGGATAAAGGCTCCGGTAATACATCATCCGCCACGTCTTCATTCTGGATCATTTCGACCTTTTCTTTTACCGCTTCATAATCTATGACACCCCTCGAATCTCTTGGCAAAGAAACAAGGAATGTGACTTCCGAGGGCCTCATGGCCTCATGGAGGGTCAATTCACATTCGGATTTTATCCTGTCCCTCAGATCTTCCATCATTGAATTGTCATAAAAATATTCCTCTTCCGGAACTACAGCAGATATCAGTACGGGACCTTCCGGATTTTCGATGATTACGGAACAGGCCTCTACGACGCCTTCCGTCATCTGAACTGCTTCGTCAACCATGTCCGGATAGACCGGATAGCTGTTGATCCTGGCCTCTCTCGATTTGCTGCCGACAAGATAAAACATCTTGTTTCCGTCCAGCTTTCCGATCTTTCCCGTAAAGTACCAGATCCTTCCGTCAGGAAGTTTCTTGTATCTTTCTTTGTCCGTCTTGCTTTCTCCCTCTTTCAGATAAGCCGAAACAGGCGAACAGACAGCTATCTCGCCTTCCGATCCTTCAGGCGCATCGAGCCCGGTCATACTGTCAGCGACTTTCATAATGACTCCCGGCAAAGGAAAGCCGAGCAATCTGTCGCTCTGCAGATCAGACGGTCCGTATGCATAAGTAAGAAGCTCGTCGCATCCGGTAATGGAACACAAGGACAGCTTTCTTCCTGAGGTCTGCGCGATCTCAAACAATGTCGCTTTCTGGCTGCTCGTAAGAAGACCTCCTCCGACTATGATGCGGTCTACCGACTTTAAGATCTCTGATCTTGCGCCAAGCTTATTGATCGAAGCAACAGTGTTGTTGTATCCGATAAGCACATCAGGTTTATACCTTTTGATCGCAAAGAAAAGTTTATCGGTATCGTACCAGGTAAACTGCAGGACCGTCTGCCCGCTTGACAGGACATTATGGATACCTACAACAAAACCAAAGGCAAAACAACTCTCGTTAAGGCACAGCATCCTGGCGGGTACTCCCGTCAGATCCTCGTTTGCTTTAAATACCATTTCCGTCAGGTTCGCCGAAAGGTTAATGCTCCTGGAGTTAAATACCGAAGCTTTTATTCCGTTTTCAGCCAAGCTCGGAAAAAGATACAGCGCGGGTCTGTAGATATCTCTGTCAAAACCATCATCATGCGGATCAGAAGACACATCCGGCAGAGCCAATACATCTTTCCAATACATAAGTCTTATTCCTTCAGGAACCGTTTTCGGCTTCGGATTATCATAGCCGGACAGCGGATAGAACGGATACGAGAACCTGTCCAGGCCAGAGATCATAAACTTGTATTTTCCGATTATCACGGTGCTTATCTTCGTATTCTTCAAAACGGAAGAATAGTTCAGATATTGATTACAGCTCATGACGCAGTACTTGGCGCCTACGGAATTTGCGAACTCCTCGAAATGCTCTGTCGCGAGATTGGGCACGCCCAAAGCCGCAGCAGCTCCAATCTTGTCCAATGCATATACACTGATGATGTTCATGGGATTATGACCCATGAGAAGGATTACTTTATCGCCTTTCTCGACACCGAGCTTCCTCCATGCCAAAGCAACTTCATCTATCCTGTCGAGCAGAGCGGTATAAGTGAATTTCCTGTATCCGTATTCGAGGGCGATCCTGGACGGGTACTTGGAACTGACTCTCCTTATACGCATATAAAGCGTATCGTTAGGGTCAGTCTCGGGATTTGAATATTTCTCGGGATAAAAAACGCTCCAAAGACTTTCCAAGATCAATCTCCGTTAACAAAAAACAAAGTGAAAAATGCCTGATTCGAACCCATTTATTATACACTGTTGTCCTCATATCAAAAACTTTTAACATCGGTGTTCCGATATAAAACTATCTTTTGTGCATATGAACGATAACTTTTTTTCCGTGCATTTCTGTCCGGATGTTAAAATGTTCGAAGATTTTTAAAGTTTGAGGTAAACCTATGGATATCAGACTCAATAACCATTTTTTAGATGTAAAAGAAACATATCTTTTCTCTGACATCGCAAAGCGTGTCAGGAAGTTCCAGGAAGAGAATCCTGACAGGGAGATCATCAGGATGGGTATAGGCGACGTTACGCTTCCGCTGCCCGGAGCCATCACTTCCGCCATGGAAGAAGCCGTAAAACAAATGGCTGACAAGGCGTCTTTTCACGGATATCCGCCGGAATACGGCTATGATTTCTTAAGGGATGCCATTTCGGATCATTACAAAAACATCGGAGCACCATCAGTAACTCCCGGGATCATTTACGTATCCGACGGAGCCAAGAGCGATCTGGGAAATCTTCCCGACATACTTGGCGACAATCCGGTTATCATTCCCGATCCCGTTTATCCGGTTTATGTCGATTCAAATCTCATGAACGGAAGAAAGATATCTTTTGTCAACGGAACAAAGGAGAATGACTTTCTCCCCGAGCCTCCGGCTGACACCGGTATAGAGCCTTCGGTTATCTATATTTGCTCACCCAACAACCCTACCGGTGCCGTATACAGCTATGAAGGTCTCACCGCATGGGTCAACTTTGCTCTCAAGACAGGTTCACTCATCATCTTCGATGCAGCTTATGAGGCATTTATTTCCGAGGACAAACCACATACCATATATGAGATACCGGGTGCTGAATCCTGTGCCATAGAGATCTCATCATTCTCCAAATTTGCAGGATTCACTGGCGTAAGGTGTGGGTGGACCGTTGTTCCCGATACTCTGGAAGCAGGCGGAATAAAGCTTTCCAAATTCTGGGCAAGACGTCAGGCCACTAAATTCAATGGCGTTTCATACATTACCCAGATGGGCGCAGCAGCTTCCCTTTCTGGCAAAGGTTTTGAAGAATGCCTTGCCAACATAGCTTATTACAAGCGCAATGCTACTGCACTTGCAAATGTGTTCACTGACAAAGGAATTTACTTTACCGGCGGTGTCAATTCTCCTTACATCTGGCTCAAGTGTCCCGGAGACATAGGAGGATGGGAATTCTTTGATTCGATCCTGGAAAGGTTCGGCATCGTCGGAACTCCGGGCGAAGGCTTCGGAGCAAACGGCAGCGGCTTCTTCCGCCTCACGGCTTTCGGTTCCTATGAGAATACTCTTAAGGCTTGTGAATTATTTAAGACGCTCTGATTCCTGCTGAAACACTTATTCAAACGGGTTTGTCATAAAAAGACAGCCCCGTTTTTTGTCCCATTATTAGACTTACGTCTGTGTTATTATTCAAATAATAAAGATTCAGGCGGATATTGTTATGGCTAAAAAGACTCTGTTTTTCTGCAAGGAATGCGGTTATGAGACATCAGGCTGGATGGGCAAGTGTCCCGGCTGCGGCATGTTCAATACCTTTGTCGAAGCACCTTCCGATAAAGGCCCGGCTAAGGCTAAAACAGATGCTCCCGCATTTACGGCAAATCAGTATTCCTGGACTGATTCGGCAGTAACCGTCAGGCTGAAAGATGCCGGAAAAGAGAATTACACGAGACACTCCACCGGAATAGCGAGCCTTGACCAGCTTTTCGGTGGCGGAATTACCGAAGGATCAGTTACGTTGGTCGCAGGCGAACCCGGAATAGGCAAATCCACGATACTGATGCAGCTCGCGGATTCATACAAAGCCGACGGAGAGATCCTTTATATTTCCGGCGAGGAATCACCCGCGCAGATAGGAATGCGCGCCTCGAGACTTAAGATCAAAAGGGATATCCTCGTCTGCGGCGAGACAAGATTTGAATCTATTGCCGAACAGATCAAGACATACAAACCCTGTCTTGCGATAATCGATTCGATACAGACTCTTTATTCCGAGCAGATCGCAGGCACACCCGGAGGCGTTGCCCAGATAAGAGAAGTTGCGGCAGGTCTCATAAGGATCGCCAAGACCAATAACATTACGATAATCATGGTAGGCCACATCGCCAAGGACGGTTCGATAGCCGGTCCCAAGACCATTGAGCACATGGTCGATACCGTTCTGAGTTTTGAAGGAGACACTACCGGCGGATACAGGATCATAAGATCCGCCAAGAACCGTTTCGGAAGAAGCAATGAGATATGTTTTTTTGAAATGGGCGAGACAGGTCTCATTCCCGTCGACAGTTCTAAGGCTCTTCTCGTTGCCGGCAGACCGCTCAACAGCCCGGGATCAGTACTGACGTCCACGCTGGAAGGCAATGATGCGCTCACCATTGAAGTACAGGCATTGTGCGCCGAAAGCGTTTATCCGAATCCTCAGAGAATGACATCCGGACCGGAACGCGGAAGAGTCCTGATGCTTCTTGCCGTATGTGAGAAGCTGTTATCTCTGGGACTTACGTCCAAAGATGTTTTTGTTAACGTCATCGGAGGACTTAAAGTAAGTGATCCTGCGACCGATCTGGCAGTATGCATAGCTGCCGTTTCTTCTGCCAGGGGAATTAGCTGCAAGCCTGATACTCTGATACTTGGCGAGGTCGGTCTTTCAGGCGAGATCAGACCCGTAAGCAGGATCTTGAAAAGGTGCCTTGCTGCCGCAAGACTCGGCATTACCACGGTTGTTCTTCCCGGAAGTTCCAAAGAAGCTCTTGAGAAGGAACTTTCCAACATTTCTCCGGAAGCATTCAGAGGCAGATCCGTTCCCGATTTCATATATGCTGACAACCTTAAGGAAGCTGTTGATATACTTTTCTCATAAACAGGATAAGGAGGTATTCTTATGAACCGCAAGTGTTATTTTCTTATACCTGCCGCAGGAAGCGGAACCCGTATGGGAGCAGGACAGCCCAAACTCATGAGGAATGTTGAAGGCAGTCCGGTAATCTTAAGAACTCTCGGCGCAGTTACGGATGTCTGCAGATGCAATTATGCCGGCATGGATTACAGGATCATTCTGATAACCACACAGGATCTCATCGATAATCTTAAAGCGATGTGTAATGAATACTTCCCTGACATAGACATAGAATTCACGCTCGGCGGTGATACCAGAACCGCATCGGTATCTAACGGTATCAAAGTAATATCTGATGCCCGTGATGATGATCTCGTTCTGGTTCACGACGGGGCACGCTGTCTTGTTACTACCGATGAGATCATTGCATGCATTGACGGGCTGAATGATCACACGGTATGCGCATCTGCCATACCGGTTAAGAACACTTTAAAAGAAGTGGAGTTATTGCCTTCCGGTGAGATCCGGGTAACAAGCACGCCTGACAGATCCAAGTTCTACGAGATACTGACTCCCCAGGGCTTCAGGTATAAAGACATTAACATGTGTTATAGAAGGGCTGTCGAAGAAGGTATCGCCGCTACAGATGACACTGCCCTCGCGACTGAATACGGTCTGGAAGTTTATCTTACAAAGGGATTATATTCCAATCTGAAGATAACTACACCGGAAGACATTGCGATCGCATCAGAGATTGTCAGATCCCGAGGCGAGAGCGAACCGTTTAGTGACTGAGTTTTAATTCAGAATTAATTATATTTCTCTTGCAAAAGACAGGATGGCAAATACCTGTATGCCTTCACCGCGGCCGAAACCTGTCAGGCCTTCTCCGGTAGTGGCAGTAATGCCGACTGATGATGCAGGAATGCCCAAAAGGTTTCCTATGGATTCTTTCATTTGGGGTATATGAGGCATGAGCTTTGGGCGAAGACATTCTATCGTAACCGAACAATGTATGATCTTCCCGTCCGTCATATATTCAAGGGCTTTTTTCAGGTATACGGAACTGTCCTTTATACCGTCTTCAAGACAGATCTTATCCGCTTCACCTCCGAGGATATTGATCCCGGTAAAGCCAGAAACGGCATTAGTGATGGCATGTAAAACCACGTCGCCGTCACTATTGGCTATAATGGGCTTTTCAAACGGGATGTCTATCCCTCCAAGCCTGATCAACGATCCTTCACAAGGATCTCCGAACCTGTGACTGTCCTGTCCGATAGTGCTGACCGATACGATATTTCCCATATTTCTCACCTTAAGCTATTCCGTTGCTTTGAAGCCATAATACCACATCATTGATCGTCCAATAATCGTAAGTACTGCTTTCAAACACCTGGTCTTTCTGACCCGATTTGATCAAAACAAATTCCGGAACGGCATTGATGTCGTATTTTTCCAAAAGTGCACGGTATTCCATGGCATCCAGCATCAGGACGTGCAGTTTGCCGTCATAAAGCTGGGCAACATCTTCAACTGAAGCAGTCATTATCCCGCTCCTGCTGTCCATGGAACTGTAAAAATACAGGAGCAACGTATTTCCGGAAACAAGAAACCCGTCCAGATCCTTTACCTCACGGTATTGTATGCCGTAGAAAGGCTTGCCGTTATCATCGAACTCATCTTCTACCGGCTCATAAACCATGCACACTGCCGGATCACTGTAAGAATAGTCTCCCAGATAATCACTCAAAACATCGGTATTGCTCTGTTCCTTCGAGCAGGAACAAAGCAATGCCAAAGAAATAACTGATGCAAGTAATATAGACAGATATCTATGTTTCACTTTTTTATCAGCTCTATGATCATCTCCGTAGTACCGGAAAGCAGCTCTTCGCTTACCTCTTCTGCTCTGCCGGAATCTACAAGTTTCGTAACCTCGGGATCGAGCGGGATCTTATCGGTTACTTTGGAACCGATCTCGGAAGCAGACTTCTCGATTGAAGATCCGTCTCCGTAAAGCCTTATCTCATCTCCGCAATGAGGGCACTTGATAAAACTCATGTTCTCAACCATACCGAGAACAGGCACCTTCATCATCGATGCCATATTGCGGGCCTTGTTAACGATCATTGATACAAGATCCTGACTGGTCGCTACAAGAACGATTCCGTCGATCGGAATGGACTGGAATACCGTAAGGGGCACGTCACCGGTTCCCGGAGGCATATCGATCAATAAAACATCAAGGGTTTCCCAATTTACCTGACCCCAAAACTGCTTAATAAGCGAGTTAAGGACAGGGCCTCTCCAGATGACCGGAGCTTCTTTATCTTCAAGGACAAGATTTACACTTACTGTCTTAATACCTGTGGATGTCAGAGCAGGTTCAATGAGCTGGTCGTCATTAGCCCTGAGATTATCATTGAGACCGAATGACTGGGGTATGGAAGGACCAGTTACATCCGCATCCATTATTCCTACTTTAAAACCTTTTCTAGCGAGCTGTACGGCAAGCACCGAAGTAACGAATGATTTGCCTACTCCGCCCTTTCCGCTTGCCACGCCTATTACGGTCTTGATAGAGGAACCGTTTGCAAGAGGATCCTTACCCATTGCTGAAGGGCAGGTGGACTGGGATGTGCAGCCTTCCTTGGAAGGACATGAATCACATGCTGATGACATATAAAGCCTCCTTATTCGTAAATAGCCTGAAAATTATATGAAATGGTTTTTCCTTTTTCAATCTCGGATCAAATGTCCAATGTATCATCGGTTTCTTCATTAATCTTGAAAATATCATCATTCCCGGGTTCTGATTTTCCTTTGATGAATTTCATAACGGCAGCACCGGCATCACCTGATCTCACCATAACGACCCTGACAAGACGCTGCTCGTTTTTCTTAAATGATCTGGCAAAAGACTCCATAGCATTTGAAGCCTGTTCCTTTGCAAGTCTGAGACTTTCCTTCTCGGCTTCGGTAAACTGATTCGCAAAAGCCCTCTCTTCAGCCCTGTGCTGCGCGGCAAGTTCTCTTTCCTGCTGACGGTTTTCCGCCAGGAGCTTCCGGTATTGATCATAGTGGTTTCTCGTAGGCTCGCTTACCGTAACGATAGTATCAACCGCACCGTAGATCTGCGATCCGATCAGATCGGATACGGCTTTAGTACCGGTAACCACCTTCTCCATTGCTTCAAACTTCTTCTTGAAACCGACAATTGTAATGATCGTCGTAATAAGATCGGCAATAAGGATCGCTGTAAAGAAGATAACAATCCCGAGCCTGACAGGATAATTGATGTGTGCAATAAGCCATTTGACTGCAGGATGAAGGACGTAAATGCCAAGAGAAGCTGCAATACCCCAGTAAATATAGAAACGGAGACAGATATATCCGCGGAAATTCAGCTTGTAATCCGAGTAATCCCACCAACGCATATGGAAAGCATGATAAAGAATTATACCTGCTATGAGTTCCACTATCGTACAGGCCGTCGCCATTCCGAAAAAGATTACCATGAAATTATCTTTCATAGGCTCAAAGATCCAGATCGCAGAATAAAAGCCCAGACCGTAAACAGGACACAAAGGACCGGCAAGGAATCCCCTGTTGATGAATTTTCCTTCGGTGATACCATAATAAACCACTTCAACTACCCAACCCACAAAGCTGTAGATAAAGAACATCAGGTAGGATTCAATAAAAGGATACGGTAAGCTCATTCTTTCCTCGCTCTCATTACTCTGTAGCCGCCATCGATAGACAACGTCTCACAATTTCCGAACAATTCTTTAAGTTTCTCCATCGTGGATGGCGCTCCCTGCTTTCTTTGTAATACAACATACAGGTATCCGCCGGGGTTAAGCACATCATAGGATTGCTCATAGAATCCGAACACAGTCTTTTTTCCCGCTCTGACAGGCGGATTGGTAGCGATGATGTCGAAACGTTCCTCTCTTACTGCAAATAAAATGTCACTTGAGATAAACCTGCAATTAAGACCGTTATTGACTGCATTCTCTCTCGCTAGTGCCACAGCTCTGGAATTAATGTCCACGCCCGTTACGTCAAAGGCCATGAAACATGACTTAATAACGACCCCGACAACGCCGACACCGCATCCGAGATCAACAAAGCGCTCCATCTTAGGACCTCTCTCTTTGATGTCTTTTACGAGTGTGGAAATAAGAAGATCCGTTCCGAAATCCACATTATTCCTCGAAAAGACCGAGGTATCAGTTAAGAACTCAAAATTGATCCCGTTCATTCTGTACGGAATAACTTTGCGTTCTGACGGCGTCATAGGATTGGGATCAAAATACTGTGTCATGGCAATATATTTTTAAGACCTGTTTTTTCATTACCAAAATAAGAGGAATGCCTAATACCACAAGCAACACTGCTTCACTTCCTGCCACGGAAAGCATGCTGATGAGGACTGCCTCAAGGGTGACCGTACTTCCGGCATCTACCAGAAGGAACGGGAGATAACCGCCTACGATGAGACCATTAACGACAACCGGAGGTATTAATCCGAGCCACTTGTTCTTCTTTCCGATGAAGTACGAAAGGATCCCGGCTATAAGCGTAGCTAGTGAGCCTCCGATAATATCAACGGGACCAAGATTGCCCGGGTTAACAAGGTTTGCTATAAAACAGCCCAAAGTAACGCCCGGGATCATTCCCCAGGAGAAAATGGGGAATACGGTCATTGCCTCTGCGATCCTTACCTGGATCGGACCGTATGCGATATTTGCGAACGGAGCTGTGAAAACGACATACAATGCAGCAACTATTCCATTGAACACAATGAACTTTATGCGTTTTCTGTTCTTTGAACGGTTTGAACTCTCGTCTGCCATAATTACATCATTGACCGTATAGTATCGTTTATCTGGGCAATCTTTATCGTCCTTGCCCACGGCATTTCTGGAGCCTGGATAAAGCCCTTGGAGATCGCTTTGGCACAACTCTCAAATTCATAAACATAACCGTGAATATAATTGCCCTTTGCCTCGACCTCATCAAGAAGCGTATCATCCTGGGAATAAAGAGCTATCTTTCGGTAATTGTTGATATTGGTGAACTTGATCTTTCCTCTCTCTCCGACAACAACCCCATCCTTGTCCGTATCAGCGCACATGGTAACGTAGAAATTGCCGAGGATGCTTCCGTCTTCGGACTCCATCGAATAAGTCGTGTCCCTGTCTATTCCTGAAGAGAGCTTTCTTGCAAAGACTCTTGACACCCTGATATCGTCACCCATAAAAGAAAGCGCGAAATTCGTTGTGTATACTCCGAGATCCAAGTAACTTCCGCCACCTAACATTGGGCTGTTCAGCCTCGGAACAGATGCGATGTCATAGCCTAAATTCGCTGTAACGTATTTGACAGCTCCGATCCTTCCTTTTTCTATCCATTCAATTGCCTTAGCATGAAGGGGCTGATATGAAGGCCACATTGCCTCAGCAACGAATACGCCTCTGTTCTTTGCCTCAAAAAAGATACTGTCGGCTTCAGCCTTGCTCATGGCAAACGGTTTCTCGATAAGAACGTTCTTATACTCTTTTATGCACATGATCGCATGCTCATAGTGATAAGTATTCGGAGTAGCAATGTAAATAAGGTCAATATCTTCTGATGCAGCGAGCTTCTCATATCCTGTAAACACTCTGGCATCCGGACAATGCAGTGCTGCAAATTTTTTCGCCTTATTTCTTTCTCTGGATGCAACGCCCTCTATGACAACGTTTTTATTGCCTTTCAGACTGTCTGCAACTTTTGCCGCTATCGTTCCGCAGCCGAGAATACCGACTCTGAGCATATATGGACCTCTTATATTATTTATTATTAACAACCCCCTAATTGTATTTAGCACGGTACATTGTGTCAATCTATGTTTTGAACAAGGCTGATGTTATGGACAACACGACTTCATTACTATATTTTTAATGCGAATGAAAATAAATAGAGGATCTTCATGACAATTAAACTTTTTGAAAGATTATCACCGAGAAAAAGAGGTATCGTATACCTTCTGTTGTCATCATTCTCTTTTGCATGCATGGCTTTATTCATTAACCTTGCAGGAGATATGCCCGTTTTCCAGAAGGCTTTTTTCAGGAATCTCGTTGCAATAGTAATGTCTTACATCATGCTTGCCAGATCCCCCGAAAAGTTCAAGATCAAGAAGGGATCGATGCCCGGACTTCTCATGCGCGCATCATTCGGCACCATAGGCGTCATCGCAAACTTCTATGCGATTTCCCACACAAACATGTCTGATGCGATGATGCTGAATAAACTCTCGCCCTTCTTTGCCGTGCTGACATCGATAATAGTTTTGAAGGAAGCTGCAGACGGTTTCCAGTGGGCTGCTATCCTCGTCGCCATTGTAGGTGCGGTATTTGTAGTAAAGCCCTCTTTTCTGTTCGGTGCCATCGGGGTAACGAATGACTCTGTTTTCCCTCTTGCCATAGCACTTATCGGCGGCATCTGCGCAGGGATCGCCTACACATTTCTCAGGAAGGTTACGCTCAAAGGCGAACGAGGGATCGTTGTCGTAGCATTCTTCTCGACATTCTCATGTCTTGCTCTCGTTCCTTTTATCATCTTCACCTATCAGCCGATAACGCTGCTTCAGTTCTTCTATTGCGTTATGACAGGCGTTTCAGCCTGCTTCGGACAGATCTTCATAACCTCGGCATACGCTGCCTGCCCGGCAAAGGAGATATCGATCTATGACTATTCGACTGTGATCTTTACGGCACTTCTGGGATTGATATTCTTAGGAGAATTCCCGGACTGGATAAGCATCGTCGGATACGCGATAATCATCGGCGCATCCGTTATGAACTATTTATATAACAACAATCACCTGAGGTTTAAGAAATCCTGAACGTCTTTTAACGAAGGCAGTATAACGTCCGCGAGGCTCTTCATCTCGTCATCAGGCTGAATGATGTCGGGAACCATAATAGTATATAAGCCTGAAGCCTTACATGATCTTACTCCGTTAAAGGAATCCTCAAGACCCACGCCTTCTTCAGGCTTCACGCCCAATGCATCACACGCCAGAAGAAAGATCTCGGGATCAGGCTTTGAATGCGTTACCTGGTCACCGCATACCAAAGCGTCGAAAAAAGGAAGCGCTCCCAAAGGTCCCATCTGTGAAGTTACTTCTTCTCTCGAAGAAGATGAAGCGATGGCGATCTTCATTCCGGCATTTTTCATTGCGCTCAGAAGCTCTATAGTATGAGGCTTTAAAGGCACTTTGCCATTATCCGCCAACACGTTATAGATCTGCCTGAGCTCCCTTTCGTATGGTTCTCCTGGCTCGCCGTAAACTCTTTGGAATTCATCCACGGTAGCCTGCTTGTTCTTTCCGATAACGCTGATCCCGTATGCACGGATACCGGCAAAGCCGTATTTGTCTCCAATCTGCTCCCATATGGATAGGACCGTCCTTTCAGAGTCGAGGATCAGCCCGTCCATATCGAAAACAGCTGCCTTGAAAGTCCTGTTTATGCTTTCCATCAGACCTCCATGGAACCTTCGAATACTTTAGAGCAGTTTCCTGTCATGTATACGGTATCGTCAGTATAGTTGATGATAAGATCTCCACCCTTGAGGATGACCCTGATGTCTTCACCCTTCTTGCAGAAGCCGTTCTCGCAAGCAGCCACGACGGTTGCGCATGCTCCCGTACCACAGGCCATAGTCTCGCCCGAACCTCTCTCCCAGACTCTCATCTTGAGAGTGTGCTCATCAATGACTTTTACGAACTCAGTATTGACTCTTTCAGGGAATATATCTGTAGAGTATTCAAACTTGGGACCGATGTTGTTGAGGTCCATGACATCGACCAGATCAGTAAAAACAACTGCGTGAGGGTTACCCATCGACACTGCAGTAATGTTATATTCATCGCCGTCTATGTTTACCGGAACGTTGATTGCCTTATCACCCGGAAGCGTGCAGGGGATCTTCGGCGGATAAAGTTCAGCCTTGCCCATGTCGACCTTTACTCTTGCGACGACACCGCCCAAAGTCATGAGTTCCAGAGTCTTGACTCCGCTCTTGGTCTCGATCTTCATATGCCTCTTCTTGTGACCGCGTTCATCGTACATGTACTTGGCAACGCATCTTATAGCATTACCGCACATCATGCCTTCCGAACCGTCAAGATTGAACATGATCATTTTGCAGTCTGCAATCTTCGAAGGAGCGATAAGAACAATGCCGTCACCGCCGACACCGAAGTGTCTGTCACTCATGTAGACTGACAATGACTCAGGTGAAGATACCATGCTCTCCATGCAGTCGATATAGATATAGTCGTTGCCTGCGCCCTGCATCTTGATGAAGTTGATCTTACGGCGCTTGTCACGCATATTGTTGATGTCTACGAGCTCCGTATTGATCTCGGAGAAGTGGCTCATGAGTGAATCAGCAAGAGCATCTGCCGTATCGATGGCCGTGAGGCAGGGAATTCCGAGCATGACCGCACGGCGGCGGAGTTTGACGGAGTCTCTGGCAGGAAGTCTTCCCTTTGCGGAAGTCGAGATTATGTAATTGATCTTACCGCTCTCGATCAGGGACATCGTATTGTTTTCATCTGACTCATGGATCTTTGATACGGAAGTTACTTCCATGCCTGCTTGTCTGAGGCTCTCTGCCGTACCGTGAGTTGCATAGAGCTTGAATCCCATCAGATCGAACTTCTTGGCGATCTCGACGATCTCCATCTTGTCGGAATTTCTTACCGTGATGAAGACACCGCCGCGCTTATACATCTTGTAGCCGGCAGCTACAAGTCCCTTATACAAAGCTTCGGAGAGATTTCTGCCAACGCCTAAGACTTCGCCCGTGGACTTCATTTCAGGTCCTAACTGTGTATCAACGTCCGTAAGCTTTTCGAATGAGAAGACCGGGACCTTGACTGCGGTATAAGGTGACTGCCTGTAGAATCCCGTGCCGTAATCCATATCGGCAAGCTTTGTTCCAAGGCTTACTTCGATGGCAACATCCACCATCGGAATGCCTGTAACCTTGCTCATGTAAGGAACGGTTCTTGATGCTCTCGGATTGACCTCGATGACATAGATCCTGTTGTCCTTTACGATGTACTGGATGTTTACGATGCCTGTTGACTTGAGTCCGTCGCAGAGAGCGATCGTTGTATCAGCAAGCTTCTTATACATGTCATCATAGATATGCTTTGCAGGATACATGGCTATCGAGTCACCTGAGTGGATACCCGCGCGCTCGACGTGCTCCATGAGACCCGGGATAAGAACGTCCTTGCCGTCGTAGATTGCATCCACTTCGATCTCCTTGCCCTGGATGTACTTGTCGATGAGGACAGGATTTTCGATGCCCTGTGTAAGAATGATCTTCATGTACTCGTTGACGTCTTCGTCATTGAAGGCAATTATCATGTTCTGACCGCCAAGCACGTAGGAAGGTCTTAAAAGGACCGGATATTCAAGTGTGTTTGCTGCCTTCAATGCTTCTTCCAGTGTAAGAACGGAGAATCCCTTAGGTCTTGCAATACCCAAACGCTCTAAGAGCTCATCGAATCTCTCGCGGTCTTCTGCCATGTCGATGGAATCAGCAGAGGTTCCGATGATGTTGATGTTATTCTCGGAAAGGGTTTTCGTGAGCTTGATGGCCGTCTGGCCTCCGAATGCAACGACTACGCCGAACGGATTTTCCTGATGAACGATATTCATTACATCCTCAGGAGTAAGAGGCTCGAAATAGAGTCTGTCGCCCGTATCGAAATCAGTAGATACGGTCTCAGGGTTGTTGTTTACGATTACTACTCTGTATCCCAGATCTCTTAATGCGTGTACGCAGTGAACCGCAGCATAGTCGAATTCGATACCTTGGCCGATGCGGATCGGACCCGAACCGAAAACGATAACGGTCTGCTTATCCTTATCGCCTGCCTTCTCGAAATCAGCTTCATTCTCTCCGCCTTCTTCAGGTCTGTTGAATGTCGCATAGAAGTAAGGCGTATGTGCTTCGAACTCACCGGCACAGGTATCAACCATCTTAAATGTAGGCTTAAGCTCATAAGTTACGGACTTTCCCGTGATCCTTGCGATTGCCTTGTCGGTGAAGCCTAACTTCTTTGCCTTTACGTATTCATCGAAAGATATGTCTCTTCCTGCGATAGCCTTCTCGAAATCAACTAGGTTTCTGATCTTGGACAGGAACCACAGATCGATCTTTGTCTCTTCGTTGATCCTGGAGATCTCTACCCCTCTTCTTATTGCCTCTGCAACATAAAAGAGTCTTTCATCCGTAGGTGTGACGCAGCGCTCCATGAGGTCTTCATCGGCTACGTCCTCCATCTTCTTAAGGTGAAGGGTATCGGCCGAGATCTCGGCGCCTCTTACGGCTTTCATGAGTGCGCTCTCGAACGAATCGGAGATCGCCATGACTTCTCCGGTCGCCTTCATCTGCGTGCCGAGATTTCTCTTGGCATAAACAAACTTATCGAAAGGCCACTTCGGATATTTAACAGCCACATAGTCAAGAGCAGGCTCGAAAGCAGCATATGTGTGACCCGTGACTGCGTTGACGATCTCGTGAAGTCTGTAACCAATAGCAATCTTTGTGGCAACCTTTGCGATCGGATAACCTGTTGCTTTTGAAGCAAGAGCGGATGACCTTGAAACTCTGGGGTTGACCTCGATTACCGCATACTCGAATGAATTTGGATTGAGAGCGAACTGGCAGTTACATCCGCCTTCCACGCCCAAAGCTTCAATGATGTTAAGTGAAGCCGTTCTGAGCATCTGATATTCTTTGTCTGAAAGCGTTACCGCAGGAGCGATGACTATCGAATCACCCGTGTGAACGCCGACGGGGTCTAAGTTCTCCATTGAGCAGACCGTGATGACGTTGCCGTCCTTATCCCTGATAACTTCGAACTCTATTTCTTTCCATCCTGCGATTCCGCGCTCGATCAGAACCTGGGTGATTGGAGACAAAGCAAGACCGTTTCTTGCGATCTCGTGGAGCTCATTCTCATCATTTGCGATACCGCCGCCTGTTCCTCCTAATGTGAAAGCAGGTCTTACGATGACCGGATAACCGATCTCTTTTGCGAAATCCATAGCATCTTCAACTGTCGTAACGACCTTGGAAGGAATGCAGGGCTGTCCTATCGACTCCATCGTGTCCTTGAACATCTGGCGGTCTTCGGCCTTATCGATACACTCGGGAGATGAACCGAGGAGTTTAACGCCGTGCGATTCAAGGAAACCTTCCTTTGCAAGCTGCATGCACAAAGTAAGAGCAGTCTGTCCGCCAAGACCCGAGAGGATGGAGTCAGGCTTTTCAGTCTCGATTATTCTCTTAACTGTAGTAAGAGTCAGAGGCTCGATGTAGATCTTATCTGCCATCGACTTATCTGTCATGATGGTAGCAGGGTTGGAGTTAAGGAGCACGATCTCGATGCCGTCTTCTCTTAAGGCTCTGCAGGCCTGTGTGCCTGCGTAGTCGAATTCGGCTGCCTGTCCGATTACGATCGGACCTGATCCTATAACAAGGACTTTTCTGATTGTTTTATCAAGCGGCATATTATTTCTCCTCCTTTTCTTCCATCATCTTAATGAACATGTCGAAAAGGAACTCCGAATCCTTCGGTCCTCCGCATGCTTCAGGGTGGAACTGTACCGAGTAAGCAGGCTTGTTTAAGTATCTGATTCCTTCGTTTGTACCGTCGTTTACGTTAACGAAGAATTCTCTTGCGATGGAAGTATCAATAGAATCGCTTAAAACCTGATAACCATGGTTTTGAGATGTGATATAGACTCTGCCTGTCTCAAGATTTTTAACAGGGTGATTAGCGCCTCTGTGTCCGTACTTGAGTTTAGAAGTCTTAAAGCCATGTGCCAGTGCAAGGATCTGGTGGCCTAAGCAGATGCCCATGATCGGTATGCCTGAGTCTTTGAGCACCTTCATTGTCTCGATCGCTTTTACATTGTCTTCAGGATCTCCAGGACCATTGGATAAGAAGATACCGTCAGGATCGATCTCCAGGACCTGTGCCGCGCCCGTATCTGCAGGAAGAAGGTGCACTTCGCAGCCTCTCTTTGCGAGTTCTCTTGAGATGTTCCTCTTGATGCCGAAATCGAACATGGCAACCTTGAACTTTACTTCGTCTTTTGCTTCGACGATCTCTTCAGCCTTTGTCGTAACTTCTTCAACCGGATCCTTGATCTTATATGCCTTGATCTCATCTAAAGAGAACTCATCGGGACGGTCGCAGATCGCACCGTTCATGGTACCTGACTCTCTTAAGCACTTGGTAAGAGCTCTCGTGTCGATTCCCTTGAGGCCTGGGATGCCCTGCTCTTTCAGGAATGTATCGAGGTCAGTCTCGCATCTGAAATTCGAAGGAAGATCGCAGACTTCTCTTACGATATAGCCCGAAACATTTACTTTCGAGCTCTCCATATCGGGAGTTATTATTCCGTAGTTACCTATCAGGGGGAATGTCTGGACCACTGCCTGACCTTTATAGCTGGGATCTGTCAGTGTCTCAAGATAAGCTGTCATCGCCGTAGTAAAAACTATCTCCGAGATGACGCTTCCTCCGGCACCCATTGCCTCGCCTTCGTAAACGTTGCCGTTCTCCAATACAAGATAACGTTTCATTTTTTCTAACCCCCTTTTATAAAAAAGGCTTTTTCTACGGAAGAAAAAGCCTCGGACTGTAAATTAACTGAGAAGGATCCTGCGCACCATTCTTCCCATCTGATCCTTTTCGATGACATCCTTATGCCTGATTTCAAGAGACGGCAGTTCGGCGATGGACTGAGGGATCTCGAGTCCGCTCTCTTCGGCAAGTTCGGCAATGATATCCGGTATTGACTTGTCGTCAGAATAACCTGCTCCTCTTAATGCATCCATAACTGCCGGTGCAAACTTGAACGGTGATGCCGTGGAAGCAAATACCGTCTTGCTCTCGTCGCCCGATCTCTGGTGATATCTTCCGTAGATGTTAAAACCTACGGCAGTATGAGGATCGATCACATGGTCAGTACGGTCATATACTTCAAGGATTGTCTTCGACACGCCGGTCTCATCGGCAAATCCGCCGACAAAAAGTCTCTGCAGGGCCTTTAACGTATCCTTATCCACGTCGTACTTTCCTTCTATGCTGAGCTTCTTCATCCATTCATTTACCTTCATAGGATCCTTGTCAGCAATCTCGAAAAGAAGTCTTTCGAGATTCGATGAAATAAGGATATCCATAGATGGAGAAGTAGTCTTGAAGAACTCTCTGTTGCGGTCATAGATTCCGCTCGAGAAGAAATCGCACAATACCTTGTTACGGTTGCTTGCGCAGATAAGCTTATGAACAGGAATGCCCATCTGTTTTGCAAACCAGGCAGCAAGGATGTTGCCGAAGTTTCCCGTAGGAACCACGATGTTGAATGATTCGGTAAGATCTATCTTTCCTTTTCTTACCAGTTCAACATATGAATATACATAATAAGCGATCTGAGGAGCCAGTCTGCCCCAGTTGATCGAGTTAGCTGAAGACAGCATGATGTCATTGAGTTCAAGCGTTGCCGCAAGTTCCATGTCACCGAAGATATTCTTAACACCTGTCTGGGCATCGTCAAAACAACCGTTAACCGCAATGACATGAGTATTATCACCGCCGGTCGTAACCATCTGGAGCTTCTGGGCTTCGGATACTCCGCCCGTAGGATAGAATACTATTATCTCCGTTCCGGGAAGGTCCTTAAAACCTTCAAGTGCAGCCTTGCCTGTATCTCCCGAGGTAGCAGTAAGAATGCATATCTTCTTGTTAAGACCGACTTTTTTTGCGGAAGCCGTCATAAGATGAGGCAGGAGCTGTAAAGCGACGTCTTTGAAAGCGCACGTAGGTCCATGCCACAATTCCAGGATATATTCGCGGTCGTTATACTCATTAAGCTGTACCAGGGGAACGGGATTCTCTCCCCACTTCTCTTCGGAATAAGCCTGTCTTGTATATTCAAGGAGTTCTTCTTCCGTAAAGTCAGACAGGAATTTGGAAAGAACGAAGGCAGACAACTGATAAAACTGCATCGTCTGCATGGCCTCAAGGTCTTCCTTGGTAAGCTGGGGGATAGTCTCCGGTACGAAAAGGCCGCCATCAGGAGCGATTCCTCTTATGATCGCTTCACTTGAAGAAAACTTTCCTTCATATCCTCTTGTACTTATATACTTCATTCATCCTCTCCTTCATACGTCGTATCGCCTTCTTCAGACGTTTCTTCCGGTGCGGAAGTAGTCGTCTCGGCTATGAACGCCGTAAGCTCGGTCTGAGTTGTAGTCGCTTCCGTTGTCTGTTCAGTCGTGCTCTCCGACGGAACGGGATCTTCCTGAACTCTTTCGTAAATGGTACCGTAGCTTGACTCATAGGCACTTACGATGGCCTGGACTTCCGGATCGTACCTGTTCTTGTAAAACTCTTCATGCAGGTATTCGAGCCTGTCCTGAGCCTCAGCTCCGGCTATGATCTTATTTACCAGAGGAATAATACCAAATATGATGAGCAGCGTCACTAGCAACATTGACAGAATTACTATGCATGCAATGACTAAAGTTCTCATCTTCTCTCTTGGAGATTTTATATCCTCAATATCTATTGAATCGTCGGGGAGCTCATCTGCCACTCCGCCGGAACGCATCAGAATATCTCTGCGTTCCTTGCTCGAAGCCATTTGGGGAGCTTCTGAAGACTTCTGGGCCTTTGTAAGGATCGGTGCCTGGAAGTTCATCCTTGCTGCAGGAGATGAGCCTGATGACATCTGGGCGTTCTTCAGCTTTCCTGCAATATCGGCAGGGGGAAGGTCTGCAGGCGGATTCTTTATGTCTTCCCTTACCATCCGCAATGCTTCCTGGGCTATCGTCAGGTACTGCTCTGAACCCAGAACTCCCTGAATCGCAAATGCCAGGCTTCCTTCTGCTCTCTTGAACTGGCCCTCCCTCGCAAGGCAGAGTCCGAAAAGCAGTGCCGGATCACCCCACTTCTGATATTGGGCGATCAATGGTTTCAAGAAAATCTGGGCAACGTCAGTACCTTCACTCTGGCTGTTCTGCAATGCCCTGTTGTACTGACGGACAATGCGTATCTTCTCTTCATTGCTGACGTCGAAAAGAATGAGACTCGACTCATTTATAGGTTGTATCATCATGCATAAGCTTAAATAGTCGTGCATTTGATCAATCCTTTCAGGGTAGCCCTTATCTGACCCGTAAGATAAAGCGATCCGGTCGCAAGCAGGATCATGCCGTCTTTGACCGATCTCTCATATGCCAGCCTCACACCTTCTTCGGTATTCTGGCAGGCCGTCAAATCGTCGCTGATATTATACACATAATTAATTTTCTGTGCGAGAATCTCAGGCATCTCACTTCTGGGATTATCAGGCTTTACGGTTACTGCGCTTCTGATGTTAAGACCGCACGCTTTATAAGCCTCGAGTATACCCGAAACATCCTTATCCGCCATGACTCCCATGAGAAGTCTTACAGGTTTGCCTCTAAGAGAACCTCCGAGCATCTCATTCATTGTCTCGCCAAGGCTCAGGGCACCCTGCGGATTATGTCCTCCGTCAATTATCACCGTCGGATCAGTGCTTAATAACTCGACTCTGCTCTTCCACCTTGCAAGTGCAATGCCTTCCCTGACCGCATCTTCAGAAACGCCGCACTTTCTGCATGCTTCGATAGAAGTCACCGCATTGCCGATCTGGTGTCTTCCGTTAAGTGCAGTCTTATATGTAATGCCCTCATAGGTAAATTCCATCATACCGTCCATTGTAAAACGCGCACTGTCAAAAGTTTCGTTATTACCGGCAAATGTTATGTCGATATTCTTTTCACGTGCCTTGCAAAGCAGCGTGTCTCTTACATCGCCTTTCATCTCTTCAGGCAGGATCATGAGAGAGGGTTCAAAACAGACACAGGGAGAACCCGCTTTGAAGATCCCCGCCTTCTCACCGGTTATCTCCGCAACCGTATTGCCGAGCACGCCGCAGTGGTCAAGGCCAATTGCGGTGATAACGGTAACCAACGGATCAGAAACGATATTCGTGGAATCAAGTCTTCCGCCGAGTCCTGTCTCAAGAACAGCAACGTCGATCTTCTGATCTGCAAAATAGAGAAAACATATAGCTGTGATAAGTTCAAACTCAGTCGGCTCATCACACAGACCTTCAGAGATCATCTTATCTCTGGCCTGCTTAACCATGTCTGAATACCTGTCGAGATCATCAGAAGAGATCTCTCCTGTCCTGTCATCTTCAGCAAATTCTTTAAGACCCTTTTTACCATCCAGGATCCTGATTCTTTCAGAAAAACGCTCAAGATAAGGAGAAGTAAATATTCCGACTTTTTTGCCGTCAGCGGCCATGATAGAAGAAATAAAAGTTGCAACGGAACCCTTGCCGTTTGTCCCTGCAATGTGAACGGATCTGAAACTGTCCTGGGGATTACCCAGAAGGTTCATGAGGCAGGTGATGCGTTCGAGACCGGGTTTTATTCCGAACTGCAATGCTCCGGTCAGAACTTCAGGCACCTTATCATCAGGCATCGGCTTCTTCCTCTCCGGAAGTTTCTTTGTCCTTGGAATTGTAATCCACCATGTCCTTCTTCTTAAAGACCATGACTTTGCTCAATACATAATTAGCAATGATTACGAAGATGCAATTGATCAGTTTGACAAGATAATCGTAAGTGAAAGCAAAAGGTCCGATATATCCCATCGGAGTTGATACGGGGACTTTGGTTATCGCTTCACAGATCCAGACCATAATATACATTACGCCCAGTTCAAGAACGACAAAAGATAACACTCTGGCCCCGGCAAAAGTAATCAGTTCCCGTAATACATTGCCCTTTGATCTGAATACCGTGACCCTGTTAAGTATATAAGCAACAATGACTGCAACTATCCAGCCGACGATCTGTTTGACTGCGATCTTAAGCGAGAATTCAAATCCGAGAAGTGAAACAGTCATGTCTGATTTTACGAGCAGATCGAAAAGAATATACACGATCCAGTTTGCGACAGTAGTAAGTCCGCCGCTGACCAGATACATAAAGATCTTTCGTTTCTTTTCCTGACTTTCGGTAAGCTCTTTGCTGCCGAATATGATCGTCTTTAAATCCATTATCGTTCCTTTATACCCTTTTAGGTCTCGGATTGGTCCTGTCGGAAACCAATCTTCTTAATAAATATACAGTGACAGTAATTATAGCCGCCTCAATAATAGCAATCACAAGAAATACGTCAAACAGATAAAAATACAATAATTCCGCTTTTCTGTTCGCAAATCTGTACAGACTGATCGAACCATTGGTCTTATCATAATAATAGAAATCACTGTTGCCGTTCTCATCGGTAAGATAAACGATAAAATCTCCGTCTTTGTTTGAGTATCCGGATAAGACCATGGAACCCGTATCAAATTGATCAGGACTGAATTCATCCGGTATCACAACGTCAGCCGGGACATCCTTTACCTTAAGGATCGAAGAAGTCTCTATAAGAGTTTTTTCCGGCTCATACCTTGTTACCGTCTTTGCAGTGCTGTTATAGAAATAGAATCCCGGAGATTGGGATCCGTCAAATAAATATAAAAGGATACTGGATACGCCGTCCTTTACATATGCAGGAACACTGTATCCGTTTATATTCTTGGTTGTCATAGTGAATCCGTTCGGAATGGGGACATCTCCCGGAGCATCAAGGAACGTATAAGTATTACCCTCAAGGTCTACAAGTGAAGCATCGTTCGGGACGTCGCTCTCCCGCCTGTCAACATGGATCGTATAACGCACATGACTCGAGCCGTCCTGGGCAGTAACACTGATGGTGACGATATTCTCGCCCATATTCAGATGCTGGTTTCCGTCAATGATAATGGCTGCCCAAAGATTACTCGCCAATACACTGACTTGCACCTCAGTTACGGAACGCTCTACAGAACAGCTGTAATCAGTGATGTTTGGATTAAATTCCGGTGTAATTGTAGCACCCCTGATCTTCAGTGAAGCGAGGGTCGCATCACTGGATAATCCGGTTCTCTTGATCGGAAGGGTAACTCCGCTTCCGATCCTGGCATTAATGGTCTCCTTCGGTGAATTAAAATCTCCTGCATCACTTATCCAGCAGTTCACTTCCCCGTTGCATTCAGGATAGAGCCTCAGCACTACGGAAAATAACGTAACCTGCGCTTCGGAAGAAAAAGATGAAGCAACTGATTCAGCACCTTCTTCGTCAACACTGATATTCATCAACTGGTCCATTGCGGTAACACTAAGAGTACCGCCGACCTTAGTCTCATAAAAGACGAAATTGGCGAGATCTTTTCCCTGTTCAAAAGATACATATTCGGCCTGATCCGCATCGAAATTGAAAATGACTGGACCAAATTCGGTAACGCCCGGCATTCTGTCCGCCACAACGTCTATAATAAGGATATCTCCCGGACCGATGTCCGTCTGTTTAGCTACAGCAGAAATGACAACTTCAGAATCAGCATTGACCTGCGAAGTCATAAAGGAAAGACAGAAAACGGCAGAGAAAAGAAATGCGAACAAAACTGATAAAGTCTTTGCCGCCACTTTGCTTTTTTTCCTGTCGGTCAGCTTTCTCATTCAGGCAGACTCCCATATGATTCCGGCATATTGTTGTAAACAGGTATTATGAATTCAAAACCGGCATCCGTCATGCCTATTGAATCATAACTCCTGTAATACCTCAAACCTTCGGAATATGCCATCATTATATTCTGGGCATATTGATGGTTGTATCTGTCGGTCCCGTCATCCAGGACATCAAACTTCTGGAAATAAAGCGTATTCTGGCCCTTTTCAATATATCCTGATGCGATCCATAAGGCTCCGCCCTTGATCGATCTCTCGACAGATGTCCAGGGCAAAAGGAAAGAAGCTTCCGTATCAGTGATCTCCTGAGCTTCCCAATCCCTGCCCCACTGGGCATATTTAGCACCGTTGATCACCGCACCGCCCGGTTCCGTCGTGGCATAAGCGCCGATGTCAAAGAAATTGTAGTATCCTTCATAACCAGTAAGATCGCCACGGCACAAAGCTGATTCGCCGTTAAAGCCCATCTCCTGTATTATCCTGCTGGCAAGAAAATATGGTGACACACCGGCATTCTCACCTGCTTCATAGATTATCTGGGCATAATCATAATCAGCAGATCCATCCATGAAAGATCCACGTATGATCTCCCTGACACCTTCTATCGTATGTACCCTCGGGTCAAATCCGAGCATTTCAAATGCAAAGATCCTCTCCGGAGTAAAGTAATTTCTCGGATCCATGAAATAGCTGACTACCTCAGTCCTGGCAGCCATCCAGTCGGGCTTGTCAAACACCTTGCTGTTCGGCTTAACATAAGACGGGAAAGAGGAATTCTGGATAAGGCTTCTTCCCTGACTGTCCTCTGCCGCAAGCGCACTGTCAAAAGACAAATTTGTATTGTAAGCAGTAAATACATAGCCCGGATGAAGGCTGTGCAATAACCACAGTCCGCTGTAATAACTGGTCGGGAATTTCGAAAGCGTATTTTCAGAGAAATCACCCTCGTCATTTCCGTTTAAAAGATAGAATGAATAATTCCCGGATGTTCCGTCAAAACCGGTAACGGTACACGTGATGACAGTCTCACCCTGAGGTATCTCATAGAGCTGTCCCTGTTCAAGTATCACTTCATTTCCATTTGAATCAGCCTTGATCGTAACGTTCGCAGAATAGCCTTCGAGAGGCGTACATCTTATTGCAATGCTTTTTGAACTATTCATGTAATATGCATAATTCCGGGTAAGATAATCAAATTCCGGATAGATATCCAGAAATTTATCGACAGCGGAATCATTGATGATGCATGCAGAAAGCGCACCGTTGATGGGAAGTATCCCCGCCTTTTTCCTCTCGACTTCGTAAGTGATCTTATCCTTGTCCGTAAGCTTGACTTTACCGTTGCCGTCATCTCCGGTAACTGCCATATAGCATCCGTCGAAATAAGCGCATTCCCTGGACTGTATCATGGTAAAGTCGATGTCTTTTTCAATGTCACTTCCGGACCCGGTCCTGCTGGCGCAGATGTAAAAGCAATTCGATACTCCCGTAATGCCGGTTTCTTTGGCAACCGCATCAGTGTTCTGTTCCTTTCCTCTGAGCATCGCATAGGGAATGCCCGGATTCTCATTGGAACCTATGAGATTGCCCTTAAGGTCATATAGTGAAACGCGGATATCGTCTGAAAGACCTGCAAAATTAATATAGCAGTCGCTATCCGCGCAATCGATCATATACCACGCATTTGTATTTCCGCTGGGAATCAGGCCCTGGGCAACGGAACCCGGATAGATGGTGACTTTTTCCGGTATGGTGATCTCCCCTCCCGATATCACCGTTCCGCGTCCGTCTGAGCTTCTTAAGAGTGCATACACTTCGTGTCTTCCGGGAGCACAGTCTGCTGTATCCCAGGACAGCACGAATTCACGGTAATCTGATTTCCCGTTCTTGCCGTCGGTGAAATTCAGATAGCCGTAATAAAGCGATCCGTCAACGAAAAAGTCTGTTCTGACTTCATCACCGGTTGCAGTATAAGAACCTGAAGCTTCTCTTATTCCGACAGTATATTTTTCGGAAGAATCTATCGTGGTCTCAAGACTGACATTGGATATCACAGATCCTTTTCCGGAAGGATTTCCGGTTGCTCCGAGATTCTTGTCCTCTGAAGTGATCGCACGGTCTATTGCCGAGATCCTCGAATGGTCTTTTAAGTCTTCTAAAATGTAATTGACCTCATCCGGTCTTACCTCACCGTAAATGACGCTGCAAAGGTCTTCTGCGAACTTGTTATCCGAAACACCGGTCAATAAGTATTCGGGAGATGTCATTACGGAGATAACGTAATCGCCGCAGGATATGAATCCGTCTTCAACGCGGTCTTTAGCGATCCTGATCTCTTCATCGGAGCTTGATGTCAGTGAGCCCGCGCGGACGACAATGTCATCCGCCTTTTTCAACGTCTTTCTGTCGGGTTCGGTAATGCCGGTATCAAGGCTCATTACCGTAAATACCGAAGCGGCGACAGCCAAAAGCCCGCCTAAAGCCGCAACCGCAAAATATTCAGGTCTTCTAACAAACATTGTTTATTCGTCCCTCCCGGTTATCCGGTCCAATGTGTAACCGTAAGAAGGAACGAAATGTTCCATGAAGTATTCCACTTCCGGCATATTCATATTGCTTATTATCCTGCCCGTAGCTTTCTTAGCGGCAGAAAACTCGGCATTGCCGCTGCTTTCTTCCCTCAGGCATTTGATGTAAGCCGCTATCTTGTCTGCAGCTTTAACGAGCTTATGTATCAGCTGCTCTTCTTCACCCGACACGGAAGGAGCCAGAAGTTCAAGGTATTCAGCCCTCATATCCGGATCTTCAGGCAGAAGATCCACAAGACTCGCCGCAGCTTCAGATTCGACTTCCTTATAAGCTTTGGTGATCTCTTTGTTGCGGTATTTGATCGGTGTGGGAAGATCTCCCGTCAGGATCTCCGTGCAGTCGTGATACAGAGCATATGCCTGGACCTTGTACGGATCAGGCAGTATCGCACCTTCTTTATCTTTCTCAAAACTGTTATGAAGGAGCGTCAAAGCGTGTGCGATGACGGCAACGTCAAAACTGTGTTCCTTTATGTTCTCAGTCCTGCTGTTGCGCATCAGTGCCCATCTCTCGATATACTGCATGCGGTCGAGCATCGCGAAAAAACCGTATTCTTCCTTTTGTCCCATATTCAATTCCTTTATTAACTTTTATAGATCTCGTTAAAGCAGCTTACCGCAAAAGAATCCGTCATTCCTGCAATGTAATCGGATACGTAGACCGGCAGCGGAGTATTATTATGAGCCCTGAAATCAGGATGGTTATAAACGAATTCAGCAAATTTCCTGATCGCGGAAGACTTGGAATCTGCCGCCTTGTTAATATTCTGAACAGCCTCATAGAAAGCATCGAAAAGTCCTTCGAGCATTACGTCGCAATACTTCTCATAGGTCTTTACTTTTTGTGTGGTATAGATCTTATCAACATTGTCATTGAGTGTGTGTTCCAAAGCATCTCCCGCATGGTCGCTCATCATGATGCATCCCTTATCCATGCTGTTTTCGATAATGTCCTGGACCAGGAAATTGATTATCTCCGAATTGGAACTCCCCATCACATCCGCGACAGCAGGAATATCGAACTCTCCCGCTATCACTCCCGTTCTTAATGCGTCTTCAATGTCTCTTCCGACATAAGCGATCTTATCCGCAAACCTGACAACACATCCCTCTAACGTGGCCGGTCCCTTGCGGTCTTTCTTTGGAATCAGATAAGAGATATCCTCTTCCGTCTTATCCCTGCAGGGTTCCAGCTTTCTTTCGGAATATACTTCACCGCAATGTGAAATAATGCCGTCCCTTACTTCGAACGTAAGGTTCAGGCCGTTATTTCCGTTGTGCTTCTCTATGATATCGAGCACCCTCAGCCCGTTGGATTCATGTTCGAAATACAGCTTACTGTCGATCTCTTTCAGCTTCTTGTTAAGTATCCTCTCTCCGCTGTGGCCGAATGGCGTATGTCCGACATCGTGACCTAAAGCAATTGCCCTTATCAGATCGACATTGAGATTTAATGCATTTCCTATCGTTGAAGCAATATAATCAACATAGATAACATGCTCGAGACGCGAGCATATATGATCGTTTGACGGATTGAAAAAGACCTGTGTCTTATGCTTGAGACGGCGGAAAGCCTGAGAATAGATGATCCTTCCCATATCACGCTCGAAGCAGTTCCTGATATCGCCGTCCTTCTCAGGAAGCGTTCTGCCTCTTGACTGACTGCATTTCGTGGCATTGACGCTTAAGATCTTATCGCGCTCATCATGAAGCATCCTGATCTTGGCCCTTGTCACTTCAGATATCTTGTCTGACTTACCGATACTTGCTACGCTGTCGGCATAAAGATCATGGAAACTCAGATTATCTGACATCAGTTTTAGTCTCCTTTTAATACACAGTTGGAATATTATACTACAAATGACCTGTCTGCTTCTTGGCAAACCTTACGCTTTCTTAAGACCGGCCGCATTAGCAAGCATGTTTTTGCGCATGCCATCAAAGTCAACCGTTATAAGCGCATCTCCTCCAACAGGCTCTACTTTCAAAATGATGCCTTCACCGAACCTCGGATGAACGACTCTCATTCCCTCGGTCAGATCATCGGGCCCCAACACTCCTTCCTGCGCGCCTGAAGACTTGTCCTTCTGCTTTGAAAACTGTGATCTTATGGCAGAGGAAATGGATTTCTTAGACTTTTCCCTGTTTGTCTCACCGTGCGGTTCATCTTTTGGTGCCTCTCTCTTGGAACCCATCAGATACAGAAGTCCCGGATCGATCTCTTTGATAAACCTGGAAGGCTGGTTGCAGTTAGTCTGTCCAAAGAGCATCCTCTGTCTTGAAAGCACGATGAAAAGATTCTTCTTGGCTCTGGTAATGGCCACATACATGAGACGTCTTTCCTCTTCGGTATCTTCCATGCTCTGAACGGATCTGTAACTCGGGAACACGCCTTCTTCCAGGCCGATAATGAATACGGCTCCGAATTCAAGTCCTTTCGCGCTGTGTATGGACATGAGCTTAACAAAGTCATCGCCGTCATTATATTCGTCACCTTCAGTGAAAAGAGAAGCATTCTCCAGATAAAGACCGAGTATCCCTTCCGTAGTATCGGATGTCACTGTATCAAAGAAAAAGTCATCGTCAACTTCAACGGGGAGCCCGTCTCCTTCATCGATCTCAAGAGTATCCATGTCAACCGGCTCTGCACGGTGCGCCTTATCGTATTCCTTGGCTTCTGATAAAAGTTCTTTCAGGTTCTCGACCCTGTCGATTATCTCGCCCTTCTTTTCGCGCTGTTCGGTAATCTCCTCGATTATGCCTGATTCATTCTCGACATAATCAACGAACTGGGCAAAGTCCATTTCATTCTCTTTAAGCTTATCCCTCATCTCATTAATGAGATCGGTAAAAGCGCATATCCTTGATGCTGACCTGACGAGCTCGGGATAATCGACGGCATGCATCGCGCATTCGAACATGCTGATACCTTCATCGATGGCATATTGTCTTATCTTCTCTATGGTCGTATCACCGATCCCTCTTTTGGGGACGTTTATGATCCTCTCAAAAGCAATATTATCCTTCGTATCATTTATGAGCCTTAAATATGCAAGGATATCCTTTATCTCTTTTCTGTCATAGAACCTCATGCCTCCGTAGACCCTGAAAGGGATACCGAGATTATGAAGCGTGGTCTCGATGTTACGGGAAAGAGCATTCATTCTGTAAAGGACTGCGCAGTCCGAATACTTGAATTTGCCCTTATCCGCCATCATCTTGATGGTCCTGCCCACAAAGTCGGCTTCGCCGTTACTGGTGTCGGCATTCATGACGATTATCTTGTCGCCGTCTTCTCCCTCGGTCCTAAGGTGCTTGCTCTTACGCTTCTTATTATTCGAAATGACACAGTTGGCCGCATCAAGTATCGTCTTCGTGGAACGGTAATTTTCTTCCAGTTTTATGACCTTAGCTCCCGGAAAATCCTTCTCAAACTTAAGGATAAGTCTTACGTCAGCTCCTCTGAACGAATAAATTGACTGGTCATCGTCGCCTACCACGCAGATGTTGCCACTGCCCTTTGCCAGCTGCATTACGGCACGGTATTGGGGCATGTTGGTATCCTGATACTCATCAACCATTATGTATCTGAACTTATTCGTATAGGGCTCCCTGATATCGGGATAGCGTTCCAGGAGCTTTACCATGTTGATAAGGATATCATCAAAATCCATCGCATTATTCGCCAGGAGCTTCTCCTGGTATCTCTTATAGATCCTGGCAACGACTCCGAGAAAATACTCCTTGCCTGCAAGAAGTGAATATTCCTCGACATCGATAAACTTGTTCTTTGCATTGGATATCTCATTCTGGACAGACTTCGGCTTAAACTGGCTGTCGGCTATGTCAAGCTCCTTCATCGATTCCTTTACAAGCTTCAGCTGGTCATCCGTGTCGATTATCGAGAAGTTCTTCGTATATCCCAAAAGCTCGGCATGGCGTCTTAGCATCCTCGCAAAAATGCTGTGGAACGTTCCGCACCAGATATACTTTGAACGTTCACCGACAATACCCTCTATTCTCTGCCGCATCTCATTGGCGGCCTTATTTGTAAAAGTAATGGCCAATATGGACGAGGGAGCGACATTATGCTTCTTCATCATATAGGCTATGCGGTATGTGATGACTCTGGTCTTTCCGGATCCTGCTCCGGCCAGGATAAGCAGAGGACCGTCCAGATGAACTACAGCCTCTCTCTGCTCTTTGTTAAGGCCTTCCAATAAGCGGTCCGCATCCTGATCATCCGGACATCCCGGTTCCTGACCGTAAATACCCTCCAACTCTCTGAAAAAGTCATCGGAATTGTTATAAACGTCGTCTGTCAATATAATCTCTCCCTGAAAGCTTTTCAAATAAAAAAGATTATATCAGTAAATGAAATCTGTTAGTCGTCCAATATTGGGACATTTTTTCTAATTTGGCTCTCCCGGATAAAGAGCCCAATTATCTTCAACAAAAATATTGTCGTGTACGGTCAGCCAGAAACCGTCCGGATCAACAAAACGGGTACCATTATTGATATATATGCTCGTTTCACCGGAGCAGTAAATCAATAACTCCCCTGACTTGTTTGATTGATTAATAGGATTATTAGTAAAGGGATTAACCGGATCTTCAACAATTCCCTCCAGAGCAATAGAAGGCATATCAGCATTTGTCATGAATTCTTCAGATACTTTAAAAGATGAACTATTAAAGTCTTTTACAAGAAGTATTGGGTTTACCGATTGGGCATCAAAATCAAGATCATCTACATACAAATCGTCAAATTGCTTTAGTCCAAAACCATGATCTGAAACAATTATTATTCTCGTATTATCATAAAGTCCATTTTCTCTGAGATAATCAAACCATTTCCCAAGTGAGATAAGCGCTTCCATGCTGCACTGATATGCTGCATAAGTACAGTAATCAGTATCCATATGCATTGTTACTCCGTCTACGGTAAAACGGTCTTCGTGAGCTGCATCATATTCAGTATTGTCGACGTAGATTGCCGGCGTATAATCCGGTTCTTTAAGAAGACTGACATCATGAGTAGAACCATTTGACAAAATAAAGAAACAATTATCAGGCTCTTGACTTATGTCTATTACATCAACTAATGAATCTAAAACAAGCTGTTCTTGTATGTGTTTCTCGTATAATCCATACTGTATATGAGACGAATTGGCAATATATGAATTATTAACGTTATAGTTTAAGAAACAATACGAACCATAGCTATATGCCACCGGTTGAAGAATATATGGTAAAGTTTTCATAAACCCATAACAAAACATATTACGATTAAGACGTATTTCCAGTTCTTCACCGGCATCTGTGAGTAACGGCATCTTATCATTAAATACACCAGACATGTGATATGCATTAATTCCATCGTATTCATCATAAATACTCAGATCAGGTATCCACTGATAATTTGCATAAGAAGGATCACCCACGTTTACTATCCATCCTCTTTCAGAAAAGATCACAGGGAGCGTGAGAAGAGCCTCGTTATGCTTGTCCTTCAACAGCTCATCTGAACGTGCATCTATCATTTCGGGTGTATAATCGTATCCACCGTACATTGCAGGTGAAGCAAAATTTGTAAATTGACCAAAAGATACTGTATTTGGATAATATGTGAAACCACTAAATTTGGCTGCAACATCAGGACGTTCATTAAAAATATACGGTATATATGAGCCAGTCATTTTATCCAGCATAATAACCACAACATTCTGGCCCGTCGCCGATAATTCAATATTGACATCTTCGGAAGTGTTCCTGTACATATAATTAAATCCGGAAAGCGTGATGACTATAGCTATAACTCTTACAGCTGAAATCATGCAAATAGCCAAAAGAACTACAGCCATTAAATGTTTGATGATTTTTTTAAACTTAACCGAAAGAAATAAAACTGTTAATACGACTGCTAAATCAACAAGTAAATTGATCAGAATCTCTTTCAAGTCAAAACGCATATCATAATTGTAGATTAATTTATGTGATAATAAGCCAAAATTTTTATTAAAAACAAAATAGTTTATTACTGATGCTATTGTAATGCATGGCAAAAAATACGATGCAAATAATTTAGCTCTTGCATTTGAAAAACAAATAAATACAGGGATCCAAATCAGAAATACTCCAATCGCAATAAATGCACTGACTAACAAATAAAGAAGCGGGCTGTGCGGATCATAGCTTAATGTATTAGTCATTTCAAAAGGACTTTGAAACACAACATCCGACGGAATCATAACACCGGTGAGTACTGCTAAAGATACACAGGAGAGCATTATCACCGCCAGGCTCCTTTTCTCAAATTTAAATGTGACTTTATTAAGTTCAGCTTCAGGCTTAGACTTCCTGAAATGCATGACGATATTCTTTCCAAGCGAGAATATATTGTTTAATGTCCAGTAGAAGACGAGACCCGCAGGAGAATTGTATAGCAGTACGAGGAAGATAAGCGCTATCAGTACCAGTTTGATCTTATCCCTGATGTTTCCCTTTTCAGAATAAATGAAGCTTGAAACTATATTAATCAGCGTCATCAGGATCGGCAGAGCATTTATGCTGAAAGCTCCTATACTGATGAGCGAATCGGGAGATGCCAGATCAGCAATGGGGCCCAGAGAGACACCCTGAAGGATCTTCAATTCCGAAAGGAAACTGTAAGCAGCCATAAAGAACGGGATCTGAAGGAACAGGGAGACAGATTCTTTGAATACGCTTGTTACCTTGTAGTCATTTTCGCGGTAATAAGCCTGGAGCATCATAACGCGCTCATCACCCTTGAAAGATGCTTTTATGCGGTCTGCCCAGGGCTTAATACTCTGCTTTTTTTTGCGTTGTTCCTTCTCAAGCTTTTCAGCATATTTATAAAGTGGTAATACGAGTAAGTTTATGACGAGACTTATAACAACAATTGAAAGTGCAACATTACCGGAAAACTTGTAGCTATAATAAAAGACCACTTCAAAAAGAAGTTTCAGGGGCTCTATTAATACGATAAATAAATAATCAAATAATGTCATAAACAAAATATACTATAGAACAATAATTATTTGTAGCAAGCTCAAAGAACATATAATTCATGTTTTCTTATGGAAAGTCCATAATGCTAATCGGGCTCTCCGGTATACAGATTCCAATTATCTTCATCAAAGATATTATCGTGTACGGTCAGCCAGAAACCGTCCGGATCTGTAAAGCGGTTTCCGTTATTAGTATAAATATTCATTTCCTCAGAAGAATAAATCAAAAGGTCTCCTGATTTAACATCCTGATAAATGGGATTATTCGTAAACGGATGAACGGGATCTTTGACCAATCCTTCAAGTGCAATGGAAGGCGTATCGGCATTCGTCATGAATTCCATGGAAGTGACATATCCGGTACTGTAAAAATCCTTTACCATTAATACCGGATTAAATGCCTCGGCATCAAAATTCAGATCATCCACGAAAAGATCGTCAAACTGACCCATTCCGCTTCCGTGATCAGAAACGATTATTATTCTTGTATTATCATACAAATCATTTTCACGAAGAAAATCAAACCATTTCCCGAGTGAGATAAACGCTTCCATGCTGCACTGATATGCTGCATAAGTACAGTAATCAGTTTCCATATGCATTGTTACTCCGTCAACCGTAAATCGGTCTTCATGAGCAGCGTCGTATTCAGTGTTATCTATATAAAGAGCAGGTGCATATTCCGGTTCTTTCAGAAGGCAGATATCATGCGTTGAACAATTTGCCATAATGAAGAAACAGTTGGTCGGATCCTGTGATACTTCCGTAACGTCGCTCAACGCATCCAGAGCGGCATATTTCTGCATATGCCACTCATAGTATCCGCGTTGTACATGCAGAGAATTACCTAAATATGAGGTGTTATTCAAGTCCATCCCGAAGTAATTGCCATTATCATACAGAAAAGGCTGCAGGAAAAACGGCGTCGACTTCATAAATCCATAACAGAACATATTCCTGTTTAGTCTTGCTTCAAGATCAGCACCCGCATTTGCCAATTCAGGGATCCTGTCATTAAAAACGCCTTCCATATGATAAGCGTGTATATCCTCATATTGGTCATATATGCTCAGATCAGGAGTCCACTGGTAATTTGCATATGACGGATCTACAACGCTGACATTCCACCCGTTATTTGAAAACAGCAAAGGCATCGTAAGAAGAGCCTCGTTTTGTTTATCAACCAGTCTCTTATCTGATCTGGCATTTATTTTCTCAGGAGTATAGTCATATCCGCCATATAAAGCCGGCACTCCGAAGTTTGTATACTTTCCGAAAGAAACAGTATTCGGATAATACGTAAAACCGTCAAACTCGGCTGCAACATCAGGCCGCTCATTAAACAGATAAGGAACATAAGCGCCATTCATCTTATCTATCATTAATACAACTACATTCTTACCTGATTTCGTCAACGGAATGCTGACTTCCTCAGCAGTATTGCTGTAGTAAAAATTGTAGTGTGAAGTATCTATTGAGATCGAGATCAGCCGGATAAGCGACAGGAAAGACACCACAACGAGTGCAACAGTCAATAAAAGCCTTGTCATCTTCCTTCTCTTGATCGTAATAAACAGTATGACGGCAATAACGGCAGCATTAACGGCAGAATTAATCAATAGTTCTTTCCAATCATAGATAACGTCATATGTATAAATCAGTTTATTGGACAATAAACCGAAATTCTTATTAAAGGCAATGTAATTGACTACACCCGCTGCTGCCAGACCGGGAAATATCAAAGAATAAGCTTTTTCAGCCCTTTTGGTCATATAACAGAAAACAGGGATCCACAATAAAAACATTCCGGCAGCAGTAACCGCACTCACCAAAATATAGAGCATCGGATTATGAGGGTCAGAACTGAAAAGATTGGTCATTTCAGAAGGATTCTGGACAACTACATCTGAAGGGATCATAACTCCGGCAAGCATAGTAATCACAGCACATGAAAGAACTATCAACAGGAATCCTTTCTCATTTAAGGCCGGCTTGTTTTCTTCAGGTTTAACCGTTTTTTTGGAACTGATCAACCGGCCTAAAGCATTCTTTACCAGCGAGAAAACATTATTTAAGAGCCAGTAGAATACAAGACCCGAAGGTGAATGATAGAGCAGCACAAGGAACACGGCTGCCAGTCCATAGACCTGTATCTTCGCCTTTAACGGATG